>Ga0209289_100065_pt1 | contig 68948 bp, 61 predicted proteins | sample GXS110809BmetaG_FD_184121 | JGI IMG/M metagenome (GOLD analysis project Ga0209289, IMG submission 184121) | Hot spring microbial communities from Gongxiaoshe hot spring, China to study Microbial Dark Matter (Phase II) - GXS 110809B (SPAdes)... ... | reverse complement strand
TCCTCTCCCTCTTTTCAAAAATTGAAATTTTACCGCCACCATAAATTTGTATTAATTCATATGCAGTATCAAAATCTCTGCCTATATCCTCAGGGCTATGAGCGTCTGAGCCAACGGTTAGAGGGATTTTATATTCCCTTGCAATTTTAAGTATCTCCACCGAAGGATAAATTTCACCAACTTTATGCCTTAACCCAGATGTGTTAATTTCAATACACAAGCCATTTTCCTTGATGAGTTTCAAAATTTCCCTTATCAACTCCTCAAAATTTTTATCTGCATGATGTCCGAACTTCTTTATCATATCAAAATGCCCAACTATATCAAAAATCCCTGACTTGACAAGTTTTTTAATAGTTTGATAATAATCCTCATAAACTTCATTTACATCTTTCCCTTCCCATTTCCATGCCTCCTTATGGCTTGCGATATTCCATCCATCAAGAAAATGAACTGAACCGATGACATAATCAAAATCACCATTTCGGACAAAGTCCCTGATGAAATCAATTTTTTCATCTATAAACTCAGCCTCAATACCAAATTTTATTTTGATTCTCTCACCGAATTCATCAACCGCAGATTTATACCAATCTTTGTAAATTTCAAATTCATCAATCGTCATTCTATGTTCAGGGTCAAAATCATCGGGCAACGGCATGTGATCCGAAACCCCAATTTCTGTTAAGTTTTTCTCAATTGCCATCAAAATATAATCTTTTATCTCACCCCTCGCATGCTTACAAAGTTTTGTATGAGTATGATAATCAACCACAGTTAAATTTCAACTTTGTTTTCATTTTCTTCCAATATATGAACTTACAAGGTCAAGCATTTTAGAAGCAAGATTTACGGATATGCTCTTCTTTTTAAAGGCAACCCTTATGGTTTCAATTGCAAGCGATGAATAAAGTGGCAGAATTTCGGGAAATTTATTTTTAAGTTCATCAAGATGAAGCCTTACAGTTTCAATATCACCTCTTTCAATCGGTCCTGTGAGGGCGTTTACAACCCCCAATTCATCTGCGTTTTTAAGTGAAATTTCAATAAGCGGAGAGAGAAATTTATTGTCAATGCTTAAGTTTGCCTTCTTCAAAATTTCATCAATCGCATGAAGAAGTGAAATCATATAATTTGACGCAAACACACAAGCAATATGGTAAAGAATTTTCTGCGACTTTTCAATCGGAAAAATGTTGAAGTCAAAATTGTAAAAAATCCACTTAGTTATATCGTAAATTTTTCTACTGCCCTCAAGTGTGAATTTTATCTTTTTTATCTCATCAATGGAATAATCAAAGTGTGAAATAGAATAAACAGGATGAAGAGACCCAATCTCAGCACCAAGCCAATGCAAACACGAAAGAACATCGCTTGTAAGAACTCCAGAAGTATGGTAAACGACGAGATTTTTAAAATTCAAATTTTCAAGTTTACAAAGATTTTCAGCAACCCCACGAATTGCCGAGTCAGGTGTGGTGATGAAAATAACCTCAACATCAGAAGGGATGTCCAGAATTGAAATTGAAGTGGTTTCAGCTTTAACCCTTTTCAAAAACCTTTGAAGTGATTCAGTGCTTCTACTTATTACAGCGGTTATCCTGTGCCCGATGATTTCGCTCAAAAATTTTGCTATTAAAGTGCCAACTCTTCCTGCACCTATTATGGCTATGTTAAATGGTTTAATCGTCAACCCAGCTCAACTTGTTTAAATAGCACTGCCGAAAGATAACCAACGACCGCTGTTTTATCACCAGTGACATCTCCAGAGTTGCAGTAATAAAGAACTTCAGACTTGTCAGCGCCAAGTTTTTTAGCTGCATACATCACTGCCACAGTTGGACCACCACCACATGCCTCACACTTTCGCTGTTCAAGGTCATCCATAAGTTTTTCCTCATCAAATCTCTCAATATCATCAATTACGATTTTATCAAACTTAACAGCAACATCATATGGATAATAATGCGATAGATCAGTGCTTGCAACGAGAAGAACATTTCTTCCTGTTAAAACCTCTCCAAGTATTTCCCCCAAACGGAAACAATAGTCAGATTTCTGATCCCCCATTACAATTGGGACAAACTTAAAATGATTTAACGCTTTCTGAAGAAATGGAAGATGAACCTCAATCGCATGCTCAGCCCTGTGACCATAACTTGAAAACTCAATCAAACCATTTCCCGCTTTAACGATTTCCTCGGCAAGGTTAAAATCAATCTCAATCTCACCAAGCGGAGTTCTATAACTTTTACCATCGTAAATTGAGATCGCATCAAAATATTCCCTATGGCTTGGCGAGACAACAACGACCACATCATAATCTTTGCCACGAACCAACGAATAGGCAATCGCTGCTGTCTGACCCGAATACATATAACCAGCATGAGGTGCTATTATGGCCCTTATTTCACCGTTAATTTTTTTATTCCCAATTATATCACCAACCCTTTCAAACATCTTTTCAATTTCAGCGTTTAAAATTGATGGGACATCAGGATAGAATAAACCAGCAACCGCTGGCTGTCTTACTTTTTCTTTGATCATACATTCTCCCCTTCTTTTAGTTTGAAATCACTTTCTTTAAAAATGATCGCTGTAAATTTGAAAATCTCTGTTTCTTTGTCTTTCCAACAATCAGGTGGTAACCCAGCTTTAAGGCAGGTATGCTCAAGGAATTCCTCTCTTGTTAAGTTGTGTTCAACTGCAACCTGAGGTAGAAGTAATCCCCTTCTCCATCCCCTTTTGACCATCAATCCATGCTCCCCGATTTTTATCTCATCAACTGACTTGACAGAACTTAAAGGGGACAAAACAGAAATTTCAATTTCAATTTTATCAAGTTCATCAGGTTCAACGGGTGGAAAGCGGGGGTCCTCAAGAGCAGATTTCGCTGCCACTTCATTTACAGTTTCAGCAAGCGATTTTATTGCCTCCACATAACCGATACAGCCCCTCAAAGTATCATTAATTGTAATAGTTACAAAAGCTCCACACGGGGTTTTCAAATTCTCAGTTTTTGGTTCAACCTCTGGAAGCCCCTTTCCATTGACGACGCTTGTAATTGAATTGCGGGCGATGCGCAAAAGCTCAATTTTCTCTTCGTCGGTGAGGTTCATTGCTTTCTCAAATTTAAATTGTAAGCTTTCAAAAATAAACTAAAAAAAATCACAAAATTTTTCAACTAATCATCACACCAAATACCACATAAGATCACCCGAAAAAGTGCTCTTAAGCTTATCCTCATCAATTTCCTCAAAAAAACCAAAAACCGCAGATCCACTCCCCGACATCAGAGAAAAAACAGAACCAAGTTTGTAAAGCTTACGTTTCACATCTTCAACAACTGGATAATGAGAAAAAACAAGTTCCTCAAAATCATTCCCAATGAGTTCTCTTAACGCAGCTGGATTCTTAACATTTTCCACAAATATCTTCTTTAAACTTTCCTCCCCTTCATGACCTTTCAATTTTAAATTCTCATACGCCCACGCAGTTGAAATTTTGACACCCGGATAAACAATGACGATTTTATACGGAACTTTAACATCAATTGGTTCAATTATCTCCCCACGCCCTGTAGCATAAGCTGTTCCACCCTTTATAAAAAATGGAACATCTGAGCCAATCAAGCTCCCAAGCTCACATAGATGATCATCATCAGCTCCAACATTAAATAAGATATTAAGCCCTTTTAAAACTGTCGCAGAATTGCTACTACCCCCACCAAGCCCAGCTCCTACTGGAATCCTTTTTTTAAGATAAATTCTAACCCCGGAATGAATCCCGAAACTTTCAAAAAAAATTCTCACTGCCTTTAAACACAAATTTTCAAAACCACGAGGTATCTCATCAGAGTCAGATTCAAATTCAATCTCATCGTAAATTTCCATCTCAATCTCATCAAAGAGTTTCACTTCATGAAAAATTGTCTCTATATCGTGATAACCATCCACACGTTTTCTCAACACCCTTAACCCGATGTTTATCTTCGCAGGGGAAAGTAATTTTATCCTATCCATTTTATATCGTCAACATTTTCAATTTTATTTGCATATCTTGCAAGTGTGAAAAACAAATCAGAAAGACGATTCACAAATGGTATTATATTTTCATTTATCTTCTCTTTTTCAGAAAGTGAAACTATCCTTCGCTCAGCACGCCTGCAAACAGTCCTCGCAAGGTGCAAAAAAGAAGCAAGAAAAGTCCCACCAGGAAGTATAAAACTGCGCAACGGTTCAAGACTTTCGTCTACCTTGTCAATCAACCTCTCAATTTTTTCAACATCATCTTTCGTGATCCTTTTCACCTTAATACTTTCAACCCCAATTGGCGTTGCAAGATCAGACCCTAAAACAAAAAGTAAATTTTGAATGTCTTTTATCGTTTCATTGATAAAATTATCTTTTGACACCGCCCTTATGACCCCGAGAATTGAATTAAGTTCATCAACAGTTCCATAAGCTTCAACTCTGGCGTTGTCTTTCTTTACCCTTCCACCAGCGAAAAGAGAAGTTGTCCCGTCATCACCTGTTCTCGTGTAAATTTTCATTTAGCGATTCAATTAGTTTTAATATCTTTATTAACTTTTCTGCATTTTCAATATAGCCGTTATTTTTATAGGCAAGAGCAAGATTTCCAAACATTCTCTTAACAATCATCTCGGGCGTTGCACGCTTCAGGTATTCATCCTTTTGAGAATAACCAAGTTGAGAAATTAACTTTTCACAATCTGACCTCGCCATTATCTTACCACCGTTAAACGGGTCAACATAAATTTCAAAACCGTTTGATTCATATCTGACAACAAAATGCCCTGGTATTCCAACGCCATAAACCGGGATATTCGCCCTTCTACCCACAAGGATGTAAATCAACGAAAGCGTAATTGGTATTCCCAATCGTCTATCTATCACACGATTTATGAAAATGTTATCTGGCTCATAATAATTTTCAAAATTTCCCCTGAAACCTTTCTCAACAAAGAAAAATCTATTCACCACCTCAACGATGTCATACAAATTTTCAACCATGTAAATCCTTTTCTTCAACTCAAAAGCCATTAAATCAAGCATCTCTGAGTACTTCCTAAAATTAACATCTGGATAAGCAAATCTCGCAACAAGATATGCCCCCCTCTCAATATCTTTTTCATGAGCCATAAAATACGAAACAACCTCACTGGTATAATTTTTATATTTTAAAGTATCAACGATTTCATCAAGCAAATTTTTTACATTCTCGCTTACATTATGCTTAATTTTTGAAAGCACAGGGATCGCCTCAACACCTAAATCAACGAGTTTTTCATAAGCAGACTTTGAAACAAAAACATCTTCATCATCAAGAAGTTTGACAAGCGAAATTATGTATCTTTCGGGGCTCACAGATAATGTTTTGTAAGTTCATTTTTTAAATATTCAAATGCTTCAATTGGTGTATCAACAAACTTGAAAAGCTTCAAGTCATCTTTGTCAATCACCCCATACTCAACCATAGCGTCAAAATTAACGATCTTTTTCCAATATTCACTTCCATAAATTAAGACGAGCATTTTCTTTTTAATTTTTCTTGTCTGAAGAAGCGTAAGGACTTCAAAAAGTTCATCAAGCGTCCCATATCCACCCGGGAATATAACAAGTGCCTTTGCTGGATAGATGAACCAGAACTTGCGCATAAAGAAATAATGAAATTCAAAATTAAGCTCTTCCGTGATATACTGGTTTGGTTTTTGCTCGTATGGTAAACTTATGTTAAGTCCTATACTTAAACCTCTCGCCTTGTATGCGCCCTTATTCGCAGCTTCCATTATACCCGGACCCCCTCCAGAACAAACGACAAAGCGATGCCCATTTGCCTCACCAAGAGACGCCGACCACTCCGTTATCAACCTTGCAAGTTCAACGGCGTCCTCATAATATCTTGACATATAAACATCAATTTCAGCTCTTGCCTTTTCATCAAGCAGACTCTGAGGCACAGGCTTACCCCTTGATTCCAATTCCTTTATCTTTGATTCAATTTCACGCAACTTCGCTTTTGCCTCCTTCATTGGCTTTGTCCTCGCTGAACCAAAGAAAACAACTGTGTCAACAACTTGATACTTTCTAAATCTTGATAACGGCTCAAGATATTCAGCAAGAATCCTAAGAGCTCTCGCATCAGGGCTGTTTAAAAACTTTAAATTTTTATATGCCTTTACAGGTTGCCTATTTGCACTAAATGCTTTTTCCTCCTTCTCAATTTTTTCTCCAGTCATCCTCATACCAATTTTTTTATAAAATTGACCTTCCACCATCAACTGGAATAACTTGTCCTGTTATGTAATCCCCTTTCGTTGCAAGAAACACAACTATATCTGTAATATCCGATGGCTTTCCATATCTTTTCAATGGAATCCTATGCTCAGGGATATGCTTTATCTCACCGGATTCTTCACCAGGTATTATTATAGTTCCAGGTGCAATTGCATTAACAGTTATATATGGGGCAAGTGCTTTTGCCATTGCCTTTGTCAACATTATCAAACCAGCCTTTGCAACATTATAAGCTATATGTTCAGTCCAAACCTGCAAGCCACCAAGCGAGGCAATGTTAATTATTTTCCCCCTCTTCCTCTCAAGCATAAACTTAACAACTTCTCTTGAGCACAAAAACTGCCCCTTTAAATTTGTATCAATTACATAATCCCATAACTCATCTGTTATTTCCCAAAACTTAACAGGCTTTGGGAAAATTGCAGCGTTATTCACAAGAACATCTATCTGACCAAACCTTTCAATAGCTTTTTCAACCATTCTTTTAACTTGACTACTTTTTGTGATATCCGCTTTTACAGCTATCGCTTCCCTACCAATTTCTTTTATCTTTTTTAAAGTCTTCATCGCCTCAAGCTTTGATTGATTATAATTTACAACTATGTCAAAACCCGATTCAGCAAGCGCAATCGCGATCTGTCTACCCAATCTTCTTCCAGAACCAGTGATAAGCGCAACCTTTTTTTCCATTTTCAATAACCCAATTAAAATTTTGAAACTAACAAATCAACAACTTTTTCAAGATAAATTTTATCAACCTCATCAAAATTATTTAATTCATAGCTGTCAATATCAAGAACCCCAAGAACCTGGCCATTTTTAATTATAGGAACAACTATCTCTGACTTTGAGTCAGGATCACAATAAATATGCCCTGGAAATTTCTCAACATCGGGAACAATAATTGTTTCTTTTCTTAAGGCAGATGTCCCACAAACTCCAGAGCCTATTTTTATCCTTGTGCAAGCAAGTTTCCCTTGAAAAGGTCCAAGGACAAGCTCATCTCCTCTCATAAGGTAAAACCCAACCCATGAAAAAGATGGAAATGCTTGCTTAAGTGCAGATGTGACATTTGCAAGGTTTGCAATCAAATCCGATTCATCCTCAATTAAAGATTTTATCTGCGGTATAAGTTCTGAATATATTTCCTCCTTCGTTTGACCTTTTATTATTATCTGCTCCATCTAAATTTTAGAATTTGTTTTAAATTGAAAACGGGGGAATGACAATTGTTGCCCGCTGATTTTCATCACTACATTTAATTTCAACTTTCTCCCCCTGAATAGCATAATTTATTTTAACATAGCCAAGGGCGATGAACTTTTGAAATCCATAGGAATAAACAACGCTTGTCAATTTACCAACCTCTTCATCCCCGACGCATACTGGGGAACCCTCATAAATCTTTCCTCTACCTTTTTCCCTCTCAATCACAAAACCAACAAGTTTTCTTTGCAACTTTTGATAAGAATCAATTCTTGAAAGAACTTCCTGCCCGATGTAACAACCTTTCGTAAAACTCACATACCTATTAAGATTAGCCTCAAGAGGATTGTAATCCTGAGTTATCTCTTTTCCATAGGCAGGAACCCCTGATTCAACTCTTAACACCTCAAGAATTTCCCTCCCTATAGGGGTCAAACCCTTCCCATAGAGGGAGTTCCAAACCTTAACCGCAATCTCATTTTTTAAAATTAAATTATACCCGGGCACAAGAAACTCGTTCGTCTTCGCCAAAATCATCTCACTCTCAAACATAAAACCCCGAATAAAATTATAAACCGCCATCTTTGATATATCTGTGAAATGCTTGTGGTCAACTTTAAAATCAGATTTAATCGCCTCATGAACCCCAGAACCATATACAGAGATGATTGCATATTCATGGGTTACATCTTCAAACTTCACATCATCCATAATGATCAACTTAGTAAACCAGTTCTTAACCTTCTCTAATGCTTCATAACTTAACAGCGCAAAAATCTCTTGATAATTTTCCTCGGCTCGTAAAACATAAATTGTTAAAAATTCAATCATCTTACCTTTTTCATCCGTAAGAACTGTCCCAGCTCCCATTCCAGAAGAAAGTCCTCTCAGATCATTTGTTGATATTCTATTCATGAAATCAAGCGCATCTTTACCAAATATGCGTAACTTCCCAAGATATGTCCTGTCAATTATCGCATTTGATGTTTTCACAGATTTATATTCTTCTAACGCATTCACATAATGCTTCGGCAATTCCCAGCCTGAATAAGATTCAAATTCAGCACCGAGGTCAAGATGTGTTTCATAAAGTGGCGTTCTCTTCACAAAACCTTTTAAGTTTAAATTTTTTGAAAAGATAATAATTTTTTAAAACACTATCAAGTTTCAAGGAATTCGCCAAAGTTTAAACCCCTTGCAACTTCCCAAGGTCAAATATATTGAATTTTCTCGTTTATATGTTTAAATTAAACGGAGAAAAAATTTCGGAGATTTGAAATGAGAAAAACGCTTTTTTTATCCTTGCTTTTAATATCAACACTATATGCACAACTTCCTTTCTTCCGTCCATTCTTCTCAACAATTGAAAGAGAAGCTGGGAAACTTTTCTTTTACGAGGTCATAAACCTAATAAGCGAAGATACATCTAAAAGCAGAGTTGATATAAATTTTAGAATTGCCAACGATCTTCTAACCTTCGTAAAAAATCCATTGAATTCCCCCGCTTATGTTGCAAACTTTACAGTCAGCGCCGAAATCACCGATAAAGATGGGAAATCAATAGCAAGAAAGATATTTAGAGGTTATAGAGCAACTGATAATTATGAAGAAACCAATTCAAAAGATATTTACACACAGGGAAATTTTCGCTTTGATCTGGCACCTGGAAATTACCGATTGATTCTTATACTTGAAGATGAACAATCAAACCAGATATTAAAACGTGAGCGAGTTTTAACTTTAAAATCCTTTAAACCAAATTCTTTTGAAACCTCTGATTTGACGATTATTCAAGAAAGCCAGGAAAACGGAGATACACTTATCTTAATCCCGACAAACATCGGAAACAGGGTTAACTTCGGGAAAGGCTTCTTCGCCTACATTCAATTCACCGATAAACCCACCGAAGTTGAATATACACTGGTCTTTTTTTCAGAATTTGGAAGAAAAAAAGAGATAAAAAAAGAAACAATTAAATCCGATGAGATAACAAATGATAAAAAATTTCTCTTTAAAGAAAATCCAGGTGATACAATTTTCACATATCTTTTAATTCCATCCTTTCCTCAAACATATTACTCACTTCTCCTCCGGTTTAGTGGTGATTCGCTTGACCTTGGTGAATATGAAATTTCACTTTCTACAAAATTTATGGATTCAACAGGAAAGGAAATTCAAAAATCATTTACAAAAAAATTCACAGTTGAATGGATTGACATGCCATTCTCACTTCAAAATCTTGATTACGCAATTGAAATACTTGAATATATTGCAACGCCCGATGAAATGGCTAAGTTAAGGTTTGGAACCCCGCAGGCGAGGTTGCTAAAATTTAAAGAGTTCTGGGCTCAAAGAGATCCAACCCCTAATACGATTTATAACGAGCTAATGGCTGAATACTACAGAAGGGTTGACTATGCTTATATAAACTTTGCAACAATGAGAGAACGAGATGGAGCAAGAACAGATAGAGGAAAAATTTACATACTTTACGGTCAACCAACAAAAATTGAAAGAAAATATACCCCTGGAAAACCAACTGAAGAAATATGGTATTATGAGCCTATAAGAAGAAAATTTGTCTTCGTTGATCAGTATGGTTCTTTTAAACTAATATCCGTTGAAAAATATGCGCCCTAAAATCGCAATCACAGCTGGTGATATAAATGGAATAGGTCCTGAGGTTGCCCTGAAATCAATGATTAAAAAAAATGTTCTCTCAAAAGCTCAACCTTTCATCATAGCCCCGGTGAAGATCATCAAAACATATTGCGAACTTTTAAATCTAAAATTTCACATCATGGAAAACGAAGATGATTTCCTACCTGAAAAAGATGTCATCAATGTTCTGCCGATGAAAAAATTTGAAAACTTTGAAATAAACATCGGAAAACCGACCAAAACTTCTGGAAAAATCGCAGGCGAGTCAATAATCCTTGCTGTTGAACTTTGCCTTCAAAAAAAAGCTGATGCCATTTGTACCTCCCCTGTATCAAAAAAAGCATTGGACCTTGCTGGCTTCAACTACCCTGGGCAAACCGAGATGATCGCAAAACTTTCCAATTCAAAAAGATTTCTAATGATGTTTGTAAATAACCAGATCAAACTTGGACTTGCAACAATTCATATCCCGATATCAAAGGTGAGCAAAATCCTATCGGAAAAATTGCTAAGTGAGAAAATTGAAATTTTAATTGACTCGTTAAGATTTGACTTTGCTATAAAATCTCCAACTATTGCAGTCCTCGGTTTAAACCCTCACGCTGGAGAAGACGGCTTGATTGGGAACGAAGAGCAAAATATAATCAAGCCCGTTATAACTCAGCTCAACAAAGAAAAAATCACAATTGAAGGTCCATTTCCAGCGGATGGATTTTTCGGCAAGCGAAAATATAAAAACTATGACGCTGTCTTATCCCTATATCACGATCAAGGTCTCATCCCGATAAAACTTATTGACTTTTACAGAACAGTTAATTTTTCAGCAGGTCTTAACATAATAAGAACCTCGCCAGACCATGGGACTGCGTATGACATCGCTGGGAAATTGATCGCAAATGAAAAAAGTATGGAATCAGCAATAATTCTTTCAGCCCAAATTTTTAAAAATCGCGCAAAATCACAGAAATGAAAATTGTAATAGCTCCTGATTCATTCAAGGGTTCCCTCACATCAGTTGAAGCAACGCAGATAATCGCTAAGGCATTTGAAACGACTTTACCAAACTGCGAAATAGTTAAAATCCCAATCTCAGACGGTGGCGAAGGCTTTGTTGATGCAATTTACTTCTCAATATCTGGAGAAATCTATGAAACAATTGTCTCAGGTCCTCTTCCAAATCAAAAAGTCAAAGCTAAATTCCTGATCAAGGATAAAATTGCAATAATTGAAATGGCATCTGCAAGTGGCTTAACACTTGTCCCCAAAGCGAAACGAAATCCAAAAATAACAACAACTTACGGAGTTGGAGAACTGATAAAGAAAGCGCTTGACCACAATGTAAATGAAATAATCATTGGCGTTGGCGGAAGCGCCACAAATGATGGTGGAATGGGCATGGCTTCTGCACTTGGTTATAAATTCCTTGATAAAAATGGAAAACAAATAAAGCAAGGCGGGATAAATCTTCTTAAACTTGAAAAAATAGATGACTCGGAAGTGGATGAACGAGTTAAAAAAGTTAAATTCAAAGTCGCAGTTGATGTCCTAAATCCATTATGTGGACCAGAAGGCGCCTCATTTATATATGCACCACAAAAAGGCGCACGAAAATCAGATTTACCACTACTTGACAAAGCACTTAAAAAGTTGGCATCTATCGTTAAAGAAAAATACAAAATAGACATAGAAAATCTCCCAGGAGCTGGAGCAGCTGGAGGACTCGCAGGAGGACTTGTTGCATTCTGCAATGCAAAGATCGTAAGAGGAATTGACATCTTCCTTGATCTTGTTTCATTCAACGAGAAAATAAAGAACGCAAATCTTATAATAACTGGCGAAGGCAAAATTGATTCCCAGGTTAAGTATGGAAAAGCAATCAAAGGAATAATAGAAAGAGCCCAAAATATTCCTGTAATTGCCATCGCTGGAAAAATTGAGGGAAGTTCAAGAGAACTTGCATATAACCTCGGCTTGGCATCAATAATAAGTATGACTCATCTCGGGATGAAGGAATCATATGCAATCAAAAATGCAAGGGGAATTTTATTTGATGCCTCAACACAAATTGCAAATTTGATAAAAAACTTATGCTTGAATTACTAACTTCAAAGACACTTGTAGCTGATGGTGCAATTGGAACTGAACTTCTTAAACGCTCAAATGAAAAATTTCCCGAGATTTTAAATTTTACAAACCCCCAACTCGTTGAATCACTTCACATTGACTACACAAACGCAGGAGCCGATATAATAACAACAAATTCATTCGGGGCAAACCCAGCAAGGTTAAAAAGTACCAAAATAAACATATACGAACTCAACAAAACATCAGCACAATTAGCCCGAAAAGTCAACCTCTCCAATAAATTGATCTTCGGTAGCGTTGGACCATCAGGTTTAAAACCTGGAGATGAAGAATTTAAAAAACTCGCTGATTACTATTTTGAGCAAATTCGTGGTTTGGCAGATGGCGGTGTGAATGCAATTTTAATTGAGACGATGATATTTATAGAAGAAATGAAAATAGTGTGTGAAGTTGCAAGGAATGTAACCAAACTACCCCTGGCTTTGTCAATGAGTTTTCATAAAACTAAAAATGGATTTAAAACTTACGCTGGAGTTGACCTGAAAATCGCTGTTAAAGAAATGCTAAAACTTGGAGCAGAAATTATTGGCGCAAACTGCGGAAATGGATTTGCAGAAATGGTTGATATTGCCAAAAATTTTAAATCAATAACAAAAGAAATTCCCGTCCTTGTAAAACCCTCCGCTGGAACCCCAAGAAAAATAAACAATGATTTGATCTACCCCGATACCCCTGAAACTATACCTGAATTTGTTAGGAAACTTGTTGACATAGGGATAAACATAATCGGTGGATGCTGCGGGACAACACCAGAACATATAAAAGTGATAAGAAAAATCGTTGATGAAACCGCACAAAAATAAAAAGCGTGGGCATAATGCCCACGCTATTATTATGGAGGTAGCCATGAGGTTTAAACTCTTATATCATTTCGCAATTTTCAACAACGCCATTTTTAAATTTATTAACACCCCGCTTTGAAGGTAATATAACCCTGAACTCGCTTCCCTTGCCATACTCACTTGAAACATTTATTTCGCCACCGTGAAGTTCCACCAAATACTTTGCCAAAGCAAGCCCAAGACCCGTGCCATTCAAATGAGACTTTATCCTTGGAAATGGTTTAAAAATCTTCTGCATATCCTCACGACGAATGCCAATACCCTCATCCTTCACAACAAGTTCAACCAAATCATCAAAACTCTTCAAACTAATTTTAATAACCCCCCCTTCATATGAAAATTTCACAGCGTTTGAAACAAGCTGATAAACAACCTCTCTAAATTTTTTTCTATCAGCCTCAATTTCAAAATCCCTATCAATATCTAAAACTAAACTTAATTTCTTCCTTCCAATCTCACCAGAAAAATAAGCAAGCACATCGTCAACAATTTCAGATGCTTTGAACCTCTCAAGGTTTAAACTATCCTTCCCCGTTTCAATCTCAACTATCTCTGCTAAATACTTTAACATCATCAACATTTCATCAGCGGATCTCTTTATATTTGTGGTGAAATCTATTATATCTTTATCTGACAGATTCTTGAACTCATCCCTTAAAATTTCTGAAAAACCAATGATTCCCGTCAAAGGCTTCTTAAGCTCATGAGCGAGAATATGCACAAATTCGTAAATTGAATTTTTAACCTTAACAGATTCATCTTCAACGAATTTAACTTTTTCGCTCAATTTTAAGTTTTCAATGTAAAGTTTCAAAAAGGAAATCTCGCTTTCAAAATCTTCCCGCCTAAAGTTTACAAAAGGCTTATCCCCAAAAAGAGCAACATAACAAGTTGAATTATCACCCAACTCAATTGGAATTGTCATCATTAAACATTCACCTTCACTCCCGTATTTAAAAACAAATTTGGAATTTTCACTTTCACCATTATAAATAACCGCAATCCCTTTAGCAGTGCTTTTCTCAATTATTGATTCTACCGCTGATTCAATTGAATTTATAACTCTGTTCTTATTCTTCTCCTTTTCCTTTGAAACCAAAATTAATCCGTAGATTCCCAAGGCAATTCCACCTAAAAGCAAGGATAATGAAATTAAATCTAAACTGAAGAAGATGTTTGAAATTCCAGCAAGCCATAAAGACAACACACTTGCAAGGATCCACTTCAAACCTAAAATCTTTCCATCCAAAATTTTGATAATAAACACAAGACCGCAGACAAGAACAGCAAAAATGATATTTTGAATCACAAGTGAAATCATGTTTGTGCTCCTTTTGTCGTTATAATATAATTTTCACTTACAGCCATCTGAATGACTTTTTTCCATTCTTCTGGGTCAGCGAACTTACTTACAAAGTAAAATCTTGAATTTTCCCCATCTACAATTTTCAATTTACTTTCACCACATGCGACCACAATCGGTATGCCAAGCAGGACATTATCCGCAATTTTTAAAAGTCCGTTCATCTCACCCATAAACTCCGTCTCAATCACAAGCACATCATACAGTTCAAAATGCAATATCTCAACAACTTCGGTAAACAACCCGACAACTCGCAAAACATACTCTTCAGAACCAAAAACTCTTTTCATTTTATCGCTGAAATTAGCATCGTTTGTATAAACCAAGATTTTACAAATGACCGACATATCAAAAACTTTTTAATTAAACAATCTTCACATCTAAAAATACTTCAATTATTGTGCCAATCTTTTAAAACTTGAAATTTGATTGATTTATGGAATCTTTACTCTTCTATATGGGTAGGGTTGGTAAAAATTTCAAAATAAAATGGAAATTTTGAAAGGGTTATTTATCAAGATCAAGCATTCGTTTGCCATCAACATAGGTTTTGAAGGCGGGTTTACGAAGCGAAATGAGTTTATTTACAATGTCTTTTATTCTCTCGGAAGCTTGAAAAATTCGGGTTAAATTTTCCTTAACTTTTTCAACATCATTTTCTTTCAATGAGCGATTTATAAGTTCAAGAGCAAGGTAAATTATGTTCAGCGGGTTATTTATCTCATGTCCCAAAGTTCTTGCCATTTCAAGAAGTGCGACTTCATGTTGAAGTTCTGCTATCTCAGTCTGAAGTGCCTTTATTCTAAACCCAACCCTTACTCTTGCAATAAGCTCGCCGAAATCAACAGGTTTAGTTATAAAGTCATCTGCACCCGCTTCAAGTCCAGTTATTTTGTCCTCCGTTTCAATTCTTGCTGTAAGCATTATAACATAGCAAAATTTTAACTCTTGATGTTCTTTAATTTTTTTAACAAGATCAATTCCTGACATCCCAGGCATCATCCAATCAACTATAGCGACATCTGGTTTCCATTCAACCATTTGATTAAATCCATCAACACCATCATAAGCAATTTTCACATGATAACCATTTTTTATGATTACTCTTTTTAAAATCTCAGCATAATTTTGATCATCCTCAACGATTATTACTTTCTTTCCTATTTCCTCATCCACTTTTTAAATGCTCTCTGATTTTTTGAATTAAAAAATTATGGTCTGTGATTGGCTTTGAAATATAATCATCTGCCTTGCTTTCCTGAAGAAATCTTTCCGCATCCCCGCGCATTGCATGTGCTGTTGCAAGTATAATTGGAATCCTTGCTGTTTTTTCATTTTCTTTTATCATCCTTGAAAGTTTCAATCCATCAACCTGAATTCCATTCACAAATGTCCCGGAAAGTGAGACATCCATTATAATCAAATCAACCTCACCTGAGTTAAGAATTTCAGTTATCTTTCCCCCATCATCTGTCACTGTAACTTCAAATCCACCTTTTCTCTTCAAAATCACCTCAAACAACTGCGCCGTTAAAGCATCATCTTCAACAACAAGTATATGCGCCATCTTTTACTTTAATTTATTTTGATTTGACTATTTATTAAATCAATTAATCTATCGGGGTTTGAGCTAAGCTCGCTTTTGTCAAGAACAATTATACCCATGCTTTTTGATAGTAATTCTCTCTCTTCCTCGGTTGCTGGCTCTGGATAATTTGTTATCACAAGTATGGGAAGTTCAGGCGCAAGTTTGTTCAATCTCAACTCCCTTATAACATCATAACCATTTACCTCAGGCATCATAAGATCAAGCAAAAGTATATCATAATTTTTTGATTTAATCTTTTCAATCGCTTCTCTACCATTTTTTGCATAATCAATCTTGTATTTTTCGGGCAATATTTTCTTAAGGTAAATTTCAACGCTGACATCATCATCAGCAAGTAAGATATTAACCTCATCCTTTTCTTTCACATACTGTTTTAAAAGACTCAAAAGATAATTTGGCTCAACAGGCTTTTCAACAACACTTGGATGAAAATTAACAAATGAAAGCTTTAAAAGCTCCCTAACTTTCTGCGGATGCCCTGTCAAAATTATAATCGGTATGTTTTTAAATTCAACTGTATCACGAACTTTTAAGAAAAGATCAAATCCATTTTTTATCTCCGCAGATGCCCTGCTTGGAATGGCATAATCAAGTATCAAAATATCTGGCTTAAATTTCAAAATATACGCCCAACCATCTTCAGAATTACTTGCCCAGATAAACCTAAACGAATTCTTAACAAGGAATGTCTTTAAAAAGTCAGCAAACTTTAAATCGTCATCAACAGCGAGAACCAACAAACCTGAATCCCCATAAATTTTCCCCTGCTCAATTTCAAATTCCTGACCATATGAAACTTCAGACAACGGAATGGTAAATGTGACAGTTGTCCCTTTCCCCTCCCCTTCACTGTAAAGCTCAATGACTCCACCCATCAATTCAACTAAACTTTTAGTAATAGCAAGCCCAAGACCTGTGCCTCCATATTTTCTCGTCGTCGTCCCATCAGCTTGAACAAACTTCTGAAAAAGCTTCGCCTGTTTTTCCTTCGCTATACCTATACCTGTATCTGAGACAGTAAATTTACAAAAACCTTTATCTTCAAAAATTTCCGCTTTTACAGTTATACCGCCTTTATGCGTGAATTTTATCGCATTCCCAATCAGATTTAACAAAATCTGTTTCAACCTGTTTCTGTCACCTTTTATGAAAACCTTTTCCTCTGGATAAATAAACTTATAATCAAGTTTCTTCTGCTCTGCCTGAACATGGGACAATGTCCAAACCTCATAAAGAAGCTCCGAAACTTCAACATTTTCAATGTTTAATTCAAGCTTTCCAGCTTCAATCTTTGCAATATCAAGTATGTCGTTTATAATATTCAAAAGATGTTTTGCGCTCATCAAAGCGTTGTCAACAAATTTCATCATCTCCTCGTGATTTTCATATAATCCCTCCTTTATCAAATTCAAAAACCCAATAATTGAATTCAATGGGGTCCTTAATTCATGTGATGTATTTGCAAGGAACTCGCTTTTTAGCTTATTTAACTCTTGGAGTTGGGCATTGGCGATTTCAAGCTGTTCGGCGTATAATTTTAATTTTTCCTCCGCTTTTTTCTGCTCTGTTATATCACGATTTATCCCAACTGTCCCGATTGGATTACCTCTTGAATCCTTCAGGATTGAAATTGAACTGCTTACATAAATTTTCTCACCCCACCTATTATAATGTATCGCTTCACCGCTCCAAAATCCCTTTTCCCGAATTATCTTTCTAACTTCTTCTCTTGACAAACTCGGAATTTCAACTGGGATGACCTCGCTTATCTCCTTACCAAGAACTTCTTCAGCTTTGTATCCATACATTTTTTCAGCTGCCTTGTTCCATGATGTTATTCTAAAATTCAAATCAGCTGCGATTATCGCATCATTCACATTCTCAAGCAAATTCGCTTGGTATCTTATCTGCTCTTCAATCTTCTTCTTCTCAGTTATATCCGATTGAATTCCAAGATAGTATGTAACACCGTGAAGCTCATCTTTAACCGATGAAATTGAAAGAAAAGCAAAATAAAGCTCGCCGTTTTTCTTTTTGTTGATTATTTCGCCAGACCAATAACCTTTGGTTAAAATTGAATCCCACATATTTTTATAAAATTCTGCGTCATGAAGCCCTGATTTTAAAATTCTTGGATTTTTACCAATGGCTTCCTCTTTTGAATAGCCAGTAATTTTACAAAAGGCATCATTTACCTCAAGTATATTCCCCTGCTCATCGGTTATGACAACTGCATCATTCAAATTGAGCAAAAGATTTGATAAAATTCGCTCTCTTTGTTCAGCTTTAATTTTATCAGTTATATCAAGTATTGTTCCGAGAATTGCAGGCTTGCCATCGTAAGTTATGAGATTGTTAAGAACTTCGACCCAAGCAATCTCACCATTTTTCTTAAACACCCTAAATGAAAAGTTCGCCACTGGAACTTCTCCCCTCAAATTTGAGGCAAACATATCAAGAACTTTTCGCCTGTCCTCTGGATGAACAAATTTAAGAATCTCTCTTGTGTTCGTTATCTCATCCCTACTGAAACCCAAAATTGAAGCAAGCTGACCACTTACAAATTTAAATCTCCCATCTTGAAAAATATATGTTCCAGCGAGGGAACTTTCTACAAGCGTTCTATATTTCGCCTCCGATTCCCTGAGCTTTTCCTCTCCCACTTTCTGTTCGGTTATGTCCTCTATCATACCCTCATAATAAAGAACATTCCCAACTGAATCTCTAACAGCCCTAACATGCTCCCGAACATATATCTCCTTTCCGTCAAGGCGTTTTAATCTGTTTTCAAAATTTGACACAACACTTAAAATTTCAAGAGCACGAATAAACCTTTCTCTATCCTCTGGATTAACATAAAATTCAGAAGCGTTCTTTTGTAAAATTTCAAATTTATCTTTCGCCCCAAACATCTTAACAAACGCAGGATTAACATCAATTATCTTCCCATCTGGAGTTGATCTGTAAACCCCAATGACCGCATTTTCAAAAAGCTGTCTATATTTTCGCTCAGCTTCAATTAGCTCATCTTCAAACCTTCTCTTTTCCGTTGTATCCACTTCAATAAATTGAATTAAATCCATCGCTTTATACCTTATCAATCGCCCACCCAATTCTGCATACCTTACACTCCCATCTTTCGTCAAAAATCCAACTTCAATAGCTTCTGCCCCTTTATCCTCAATTATATCCTTGATATACTCACGGACAACTTCAATAAAATCCGAAACAACGAGATCAAAAATATAAAACTCTTTTATCTCATCAAGCGTATAACCGTGAAAGTTAAGCGCGTAGTTGTTTGCATACTTTATTTTTCCAGTTAAATCAGTTAATATTATCCCATTGACCGAAGATTGTAAAAGACTTTTCCAAAATCTCTCGGTTTCAAAAATTCTTTGCTCAACCGAAAACCTCAAAAACGAAGATATAACCCCAATGAATATACCCACGACCGTGGGAATGACAAAATAAAAAGCATCTATCACCGCTCCCCTATAAACCCATTCGGTAATAAACACTATAAGGTTTGAAATTAAAACAGAAATTACAACATACATTAAGATTATGACTAATTTTGAAGGTCTTGCTCTACCTTCTGTCTCAATTTTCAATTCCATCAGTTTAAAATTTTTTATTTCCACTGAAAAAGGTTTGAACCAGCACTCATAGTGCTTTACCGTTCAAGGTAAGAACAAAAAACAATTTATCTTACCGTTAGATAATTTTTCAAAATTTGATTTTCTTTCAATAACTTATAACACGATTAAAATTTAAACATATTCACAAAAAATTGCAACTGATTATGAAAACAAGCGTAAACCTTGAAAACGCCGAGATAACACTTGAAGGAATCCCCCCTTCCAACTGGTCAGTTATACTTACAAACGGAAGATATACCGCACTTGTCCTTTACAATGGAACAGGGCATAGTTTTTATGAACATCCAACATTTAACTCAATAATCAAATGGATTCCAAAGATGAATTCACAACTTGGTCGTTTCATTTATATAAAAGACATGGAAACAGATGAAAACTGGTGTTTAAATTTACCGTTAATTTACAAGTTTGACACTTGGAAGGTTAATTTTGGAATTGGCTATTTAAAAATTGAAACAATTAAAAATCAAATTTCATCTGAGCTCACTTATTTCGTCCCGGTTGATAAAGACCTTGAATACTGGCTCATAAAAATTAAAAATGAATCCAAACGAAAAAAGAAATTAAAAATTTTCTCCGCCGTTGAACTCTCGCTTGGTAATTTACAACCGTCAATACTTGATCCATACGCTTATGAGCTTTTCGTTAGAACATGGGTTAAAGATAAAACCCTCTACGCCACTAAAACCCTTTGGAATGATAAAACAACTGGAAAATCGGAAAAATCCTGGGATAAAATTGCCTTCTTCAGTTCCGACCCAGCTCCTGAATCTTTTGACTCTTTAAAATCAGCTTTTATTGGAGATGGAACAATTGAATTACCACAAGCAGTAAAAGAGGGATGGTGCTTTGAATCAATAGCAAATGGAAGGGAAGCTGTTTTCGCATTTCAACATGAGATTGAAGTTGAAGACGATGAAGAAAAAGAAATTTTAATCTCATTGGGAATTTTGAACGAAAGAACAAAGCCAGAAGCAAAGATTGAAATTGCAAAAGATGATTTTAAAAAAATGCTTTTATTCTATAAAAACGAATTAATTGAAAAAGGTGTTAAGATACAAACGCCAGACGAAAATATAAATGTTTTCGTTAATCACTGGAATAAATATCAAAATTGGATTTGTTTCCACTGGCACAGGTATTCAGCAAGTAATTATGTGGCTGGTTTTGATGTGGTTGGATTCAGAGATGCTCTTCAATCAATCCTTGGAATTTTACCATTAAATCAAAATATATGTAGAGAGCGACTTTTATATCTTTTAAAATTTCAATTTAAAAACGGAAACACATGCCATAATTTCAACCCCATTGATAATTTCGCAACCCCTTCAAATCAAAGCGACGACCCATTATGGCTTTGCATAACGACATTTGAGTATCTTAAAGAGACAGGTGACTTTGAAATCTTGTGGCAGAATTTTAATTATTATAATTCAGATGAAGAAAGTTCGGTTTATGAACATCTTAAAAGAGCAATAGATTTCGTTCTGGGGCTACGTGGGAAACATGGACTTGTGCTTTTACGAGATGGGGACTGGAACGACGCTTTAAATTTAGCTGGAATTAACGGGATTGGTGAATCAACGCTCGCAAGCATGATTTTGCTTTACACCATAAATGAGTGGATAAAACTTAATAAACTTCTAAACATTGATGTTGAAAAATACGAAATTGAACGGGAGAATCTTTTGGATTCACTTAATAAACATTGCTACGAAGAATATAAAAAACTTAACAATACTGGCTGGTTCATAAGGGGATTCACAGATGATGGCGAGAAAATCGGAAGCTACTTTTCAAAGGAAGGGAAAATTTACATTGAACCACAGGTCTGGGCTGTTTTAAGTGAGGCTTGTGATGAAGAGAGAAAGATAAAATGCCTGAAATCAGCAATAGAATTTCTTGAATCAACTTATGGCTTTCTTTTGCTTGACCCCGCCTACACAAAACCTGATGAGAAACTTGGAATAATAACGAGATTCGTCGCCGGTGAAAAAGAAAACGCAAGTTTTTTCATCCACGCAAACGCATGGGCTGTGATGGCTTTTTCAACTTTAACAGGTGAATTTAAGGATAAAGCGTTTGAGATATATTCAAAACTTTTACCATTGAGATTTTTAAATGATAGAAGGTATAAAGCTGAACCCTTTGTCTATCCACAATATATTTGTGGTAAAGATTCTCCACACTTTGGAGAAGCATCATTTACATGGCTTACCAGTTCACCCACATGGATGTTTAAAGCTTTTTACGAATGTATCTGCGGAATTAAACCAGACTACAACGGGATTCGTATAACAAAACCAGTTTTTCCATCAAACTGGGATAAGATTTTACTTAAGAGAATTTTCAGAAATTGTGTTTATGAATTTAAATTTGAGAGAACGGGTGAATTTCATATAAAATTTGATGGACAAAAAATAAGTGAAAACACTTTGCCACCATGCGGATGCGGGAAAATTCATCTGATTGAAATTTTCTTTTAAAAATTTTATCTTAAAAATCAAAAAGGGAAACTCGCAATGTTAAAAGCTTCAAACATAGCAATTTTCCTACTTCGCTTCGTTTCTGGATTAATGCTTGCATATTTTCACGGGCTTGGAAAAGTCAAATCAGCAATTGGTTATTTTATACAGGGAAATGAATGGAAATTTTTGGATACAGTAAGGAACATTGGCTTCCCTGCACCTGGTGTGTTCGCTTTAGCTGCTACGATATCGGAATTCATCGGTGGTATTTTGCTTGCGGTTGGTCTATTCACAAGATATTCAGCGATTTTCATTGCCATTACGATGGGTGTTGCAATTTATAGACATTTAACCACAGATATGAGGTTTGAACTCGCTGGTTTATATTTTTTAATTGCGCTTGTTTTTGTTTTCAAAGGAGGCGAAGGAATATCAATTGATGGTTTAATAAAGAAAAAATAAAAAGTGTCGGGGCGCCCGGACTCGAACCGGGGACCTCTTGCTCCCAAGGCAAGCGCGCTAACCATCTGCGCTACGCCCCGAAATTTCAAATACAAATATATTAAATCAACCCTGAAAAATCAAATTTGAAAAAAATGGAAATAAGACTAAAAAAAGGAAAAGAGAAAAAAATCAAAAATTTTTACCTCTGGATTTTTAAAGACGAGATTGAAAATTTTGAAGAGCTTAAAAACGAACCTGTTCAAATAATTGATGTGAAAAGTTCAAATGGTGAATTCCTTGGAAAAGCATTTTTCAACCCGAAATCTCACATCATTGCACGAATTCTCACACGGGATGACGAAAAAATAAATGCGAACTTCTTCAAAAAAAGGATAAAAGAAGCGATTGAACGAAGAAAAAGGTTAAAAATAAAATCAAACGCACTTCGCTTAATCCACGCAGAAGCTGATGAAATTCCCGGGCTTATCGTTGATAAGTTTGATAATTACCTCGCCCTTCAAACAAGAACAGCTGGAATAGAAAATTTCAAACATGAAATAGTCACGATATTGACAGATATTTTGAAAGTCTCTGGAATCTACGAACGAAGCGATATGGAATCAAGAAAAGAAGAGGGGCTTGAGACTACTTCTGGCGAACTCTACGGACATGTTCCAAGATATGTTGAAATTGAAGAGAACAGATTGAAATTCATCGTTGATTTACATCATGGACAGAAAACAGGTTTTTATCTTGATCAGCGGGATAACAGGAAAAAAGTTAGTGAGATGATAAAAAAAGGTGATAGAGTTCTTGACCTATTTTGCTATTCCGGTGCTTTCAGCATTTATTGCGCAAGTGCAGGTGCGACCGTGATCGGCGTTGATTCGGATAGAAGCGCAACTGATCTTGCAAGGGAAAATGCAAAGATAAATAAATTGAGCGATAAAGTAACTTTTTTAACAGCTGATGCCTTTGAAACAATAGAATCAATGGCAAACTCCGGAGAAAAATTTAACTTCATTATCATTGACCCACCAGCGATGACAAAAACTAAAAAGGGTGCGGAAAGCGTCAAATGGGCTTTTCACAAATTAATTTTAAACGCTCTTAAAATGCTTGAAACGGGCGGAAAAATCATGGTTTCATCCTGTGCTTATCACATTTCACTTGATATACTTCAAGAGGCAATACGATTTGCAAGCAACGACGCTGGGAAAAGATTAAGAGTAATTGATATAACATTTCAACCTGGAGATCATCCGTGGATCCTTCAAATGCCAGAAACTTTATACCTGAAAACAATTTTTCTTGAGGTCTTGAAATGAAAACGATGGAAATTTTTGAAAGTTTTTTCAAATCAAGCTCCCCTCTTTTAATTGCTCATCGTGGATTTTCCGCGATTGCCCCGGAAAATACCATCTCCGCTTTCAAATATGCAATTCGTTCAAAAGCAGATATGATTGAACTTGATGTTCGCCTCACAAAAGACGGAACACCTGTTGTAATCCACGACGCAAAAGTTGATAGAACGACAAATGGAACTGGAAAAGTGAAAAATTTTTATCTATGGCTCTTAAGAGATCTTGATGCAGGAAGCTGGTTTCACCCAAAATATAAAGGCGAAAAAATACCCACGCTTGAAGAAGTTTTAAAATTTGCAAATGGGAAGATACCAATTAACATTGAAATAAAAAGTTCAACCGAAAAAGATAAACTCACCGAAAGAGTTCTTGCCGTTGTTTTTGAGAACGAATATGATAAAAAAGTTTTAATTAGCTCGTTTGACCCACGAATTTTGAAAAAAATAAAAAAATTAACAGATGAATTACCAACCGCTTTCTTATATCATTACCCAGTTTATTTTAACCCAGCTAAAACACTTGAAAAGCTTGGTGCCATTGCATTGATACATAATTTTAAATTCACAACTCCAAAACTCGTAAAAAAAATACACGACGCTGGATTCAAAATTATTGTTTACACCGTAAACAAACCCGATGACATAAGAAAAATGATAGATATCGGAGTTGATGGGATAATAACCGACAATGTTCGGCTTGCAAGGCGTATTCTGAACGAAATTTAAAAAATCACCTTATCAAGTTAACAACAGTTTTCATCTTTTGGCTCATCGGCATGGTCATTTCATATTGCCCAGTTATCCCGATTGCCATTTCAATTTCGGTATTTGTGTCAGAACGAACAACGAGACCAGTTTCAAGGTCAACCCAATGTGCACCAACAATTTTTCCTTCCCCCTCAAGCCCATAATTCATCCCTTGTATTGTTCCCTGCCCTGATATTGAAAAGTTTGCGTCCAATTTTAACCTTGCACACTTTATCTGATTCACAGTTTCAATCCCGTCATAGGTGTATTTACCCTTCGTTTTCACAACTGTTGTTCCCTCTCTTCCAGAAGTCGTATCAATACTTGAGAAATCCCAACTATCCCCGGGTTTTATTTTACCCTCCGGAAAAACAATATTATGCGAATAAGAGCGCCTATCAATCCTCCTGTCAGCGCCACCGGGCAATGGTAATTCTTTCATTTCAAGAATTTCAAAACTTATTCCCTTCCCGAACTTATTAAGAACCTGCTTAAACTTAAATCCAGAAGGGATAACGAAAGTTGTATCAAGTGGTGGATTTTGGCTCTTGACATTTGTTTTGATTGTGTCAACCGAAATTAAAATTTCAACTTCACCATCTTTTGAAACATTTTGGATGAAATATGAATATCTCACCTCAGTTTTTGAATTTACAACTTGCTCCATTCCCATCACTGATTGCGTCATAGTTCCTTCACTTAAAAGTGAATAGACGAAATTTTCCCCTTTTCCAGGTTGAAATCTTAACAAAATTTCTTGTGAAAACAAGAATTGGGAGAAAAATGAAAAAAGCACAAATGTCAAAACGGCTTTCATTTCATAAGCCCCTATTTTATTTTTAATCCATTGTTAATTTAACATAAACGAGGAAAAAATCAAATTCCAACCCCAAAATTGCTCATTTTTTTAATTTTTATTAAATTGCCTTCAAAATAAATAAAGGAAGTCAAATCATGAGCTATCTTGTGACCGCAAGGAAATGGCGACCTTCAAGATTTAGTGAGGTTGTGGGTCAGGAACATGTAACCGCAACGCTTTTAAACTCGCTCAGACTTGGAAGGGTTGCCCATGCTTATATCTTTGCCGGACCACGGGGCGTTGGGAAAACAACGGTTGCAAGAATCCTCGCTAAAGCAATAAATTGCCTGAATCCTCAAAACTACGAACCATGTAATGAATGTGAGATGTGTGTTGAGATTTCAAACGGAAGAAGCATTGATGTCCTTGAAATTGACGGCGCCTCAAACAGAGGAATTGACGAGGTCAGAGACTTGAGAGAATCCGTAAGATACACACCGACCAAGGCAAAGTATAAAGTTTATATCATTGACGAAGTTCACATGCTCACGAAAGAAGCTTTCAATGCCCTGCTGAAAACACTTGAAGAACCACCCCCACATATATTATTTATTTTCGCAACGACTGAACCGCATAGAGTCCCATCAACTATCTTATCAAGATGCCAAAGGTTTGACTTTAGAAGGATTGAAATACAAAAGATTATTGAAAGATTGAAACTAATAGCACAACAGGATAAAATTCAAATTGATGATGATTCTCTCTTCACGATAGCTAAAAAAGCTAATGGCTCACTACGAGATGCGATGAGTATCTTTGATCAAATTGTTTCATTCTGCGGTGAAAAGATAAAATTTGATGATGTGATTAAAGCACTTAACATAATTGATCAAGAGATTTTCTTCAGAGTCACAGATGTAGTTAAAGAAAAAAACATAAAAGCAGGGCTTGAAATCGTTGATGAGATAGTCAAACTCGGTTATGATTTTCAAGATTTTTTGAGCGGTCTATCTGAACATTTGAGAAATTTACTTGTCGCCATAACGACAAAATCAGCAGAGCTAATTGAAGCAACGGAATATTACAAAACTCGCTATATAAATGAAGCGAAAAATTTCAACGAATCAGACATCATAAGGATGTTGAAAATCGTCAATGATGCCGAAATCTCAATAAAGTGGGCACCACAGCCAAGATTAAAACTTGAAATGGTCATAACACAACTTGCATCGCTTGACAGCACGATAAAAATTCAAGAATTGCTCTCAAAGCTTGAAAAAATTGAAAAATCTCTTAATTCATCAGGAGGTGTTGACACCGAAAATTTTAATCATCCCCCAAAAGGGGGAAATGAAACTGAAAACTCAACCATCATAACTGAAAAAAGCACTAAACCCAAACCTTCATCAAAATCCGAAGCATCATCGCTTCAACATGATGATATTGAAAAAATTAACGCCTTATTCAAAGATCCTTTTGCAAAATATGAAATAAAACCACATCAAGACTCAGAACAAAAAATTGACAACCCCGAAAAAATTTTGAATCTCGTCCGTGAAAGATGGGATGAAATTGTAAATAAGGCACAGAACTATAACTTAAACTTATCCACCGCTCTTAGATTATCATATCCACTTGAAATAAAAGGGAACAAACTCAATATTGGAACCGCTAATGATTTACATCTTGATTGGATAAAGAAAAATAGACCTTTTTTGAAAGCCAAGCTCAAGGAGATCTGCAACATTGATATTGAAATAGACACTTCAATATGTGATGTTGAAAAATTGAAAGAAGAAATTTTTCAATACAGCCCCGATTTAAAATTAAAAAAACTCATAAATGAATCCCCGTTTGTTAAAGCGCTTATTGAAAACCTTGGTGCAAGACCGATTGATTAGTTTAGCTCCAATTGTTTTAGTTTTTCTTATTTCTCCAGCATTTCCAAACAATTTTAAATTTGCAAAATATGCCGGGGAATTTTTATCAATTGGGGTTGGCGCAAGAGCGCTTGGAATGGGAGGGGCTTTCACAAGCGTGGCAAACGATGTAACAGCTGGATATTGGAATCCCGCAGGTCTTGCTGAATTATCAAATACACATCTAATTTTGATGCACGATGAAAGATTCGCTGGAATTGTGAACTACGATTACATCGGGCTTGCGTTAAAACCCGTGAGCCTTTTCTCCTTTGCCTTCTCTATTATCCGCGTCGGTGTTGATGATATCCCATATACAAATAACGCATTCCTTGATAATAATGGAAACGGAATTTTTGACCCAGATATAGATAGACTTGACCCTGAGAAAATTTCTTTCATCTCATCCTCTGACTGGATCATGATAACATCGTTTGCGAGAAGCATTAATGAAAAATTTTCATTTGGTGGAAATGTAAAGTTTATTTACAGAAAAATTGGGGAAAATTCGGGAATTGGAATTGGATTTGACATTGGGATAAAATATAAATTTTCAAGATTCACAATTGGAGCAATTCTAAAAGACGCAACCTCAACCCTTATCGCTTGGGATACAGGAAGAAATGAATTAGTGACCCCTTCAATTATTGCCGGGATAAGCCGAGAATTTGAAATTTTATGGGGGAAATTTATACCATCTGTTGATTTGATAACGAGATTTGAGGGAAGAAATAAAACTTCTATGCTTGGGACTGACTTCGTGAGTTTAGACTTAAATTTAGGCGGTGAATATACATTTAAAGAAAAAATTTCCATAAGATCTGGTTTTACCGAAAATAAAGAATTAACCCTTGGAGCTGGATTAAAATTAAATCGCCTTGATGTTGATTATTCATTTGCAAAGTTTAACTCCGAGCTTGGGAATACTCACAGAATTTCTTTAAAATTTTCTCTTAACTAAACAAGCGAAAATTTTGACTATGAAGTTATATGCCCTTGCGATAGCAGCTCATCCAGATGATATAGAATTAAGTTGTAGCGGGACAATAATAAAGCTAACTCATAAGGGTTATCCAGTAGGAATACTTGATCTTACCCGTGGTGAACTTGGAACACGAGGCAATGAGAAAATAAGGGAAGAAGAGGCGAAAGAAGCCGCATCGCTCATGGGGGTGAAAGTGCGAGAAAACCTTGAATTACCCGACGGAGGGATAGAGGTCACACAAAAAAATAAAATTGAGTTGATAAAAATCATTAGAAAGTATAAACCCGATATAATTTTTGCCCCCTATTGGGTTGAAAGACATCCAGACCACGAAAATACAAGCAAACTTGTCCGCGAGGCTTGGTATCTTTCCGGGCTTGCCAAGTTGAAGACAAAACTCAATGGTAAATCTCAAGAACCGTTTCGCCCCAAAAAAATTTTCTTTTATGTCCAATATTTCTATCAGCAGTTTACCCCGAACCTTATCATAGATATATCCGATGTGTTTGATAAAAAGATTAAAGTTATTGAATGCTATAAATCCCAATTTTTTAATCCGTCTGTAAAATTTAACGATAAAGAGACACTGTTAAGTACCCCAGATTTTAAAGAATATCTAATAGCCAGAGCTCGTTTTTTTGGCGAAATGATAGGAAGAAAATACGGTGAGCCTTTTTTAACGCTGAGCCCAATTGGGTTAAATGGCATAGACGATGTCATTCTACCCGAACGAAGTTAAACAAAAAATTAAAAAAAACTTGAAAACTGAAGAGATTCTCGGTCTTGTAAATGTAATTTTTTACATCGCTCATATTGCTGTTTTTTCAGTGCTAGGATACAGGCAAAACAAAAAGCATGGAATTAAATCAACTTTCCTCATTTTGCTTTTTCTACTTGTGCTTTTTTTTGTTTCATTACAAATTGGTGGTTTCATAGCTCAAATTTTTTTCATCGGGAAACAACTCACATCAAAATTAAAAGCAATTCATGATACATTGACCATTGTCATAGCAACATTGGCGGAATCACCAGTTTGGTTTATTTTTCTAAAAAAGAAAGATAAACAAACAAATGAAACGCAAAACGATAGCCCTTATAGCTCATGATAGAAAAAAAGCTGACATGGTTGCATTCGCAACGCAAAACAGGAAAAAACTTGAAAAATTTAATCTTATTGGAACAGGAACAACAGCTAAACTTGTAAAAGAAAAAACAGGTTTAAAAGTCAAAGCTTACCATTCAGGTCCATATGGGGGTGATGTTGAAATTGCTGCGCTCGTGGTCAAGGGAAAGTGTGATGTGGTTATATTTCTTCACGACCCGCTTGAACCACATCCACATGATCCAGATATTAAAACTTTGATGAGGGTTTGTGATGTTTATAATGTTCCACTTGCAACAAATCTTTCAACCGCAGAAATAATTATCAATGCAATTTCGGAAATGGACTTTGATTGAGGAATTTCCCCAACTTTGATCTCCCCTCATTCCATTTTGATTTAAAAGACGCCTTTTTTAATTTTGATAAAAAACGTGGCAAAAATTATGACGAAAATAGTTGAAGTTGGAAATATAAAAATCGGTGGAGGCAATCCAATTGTTGTAATAGCTGGACCTTGCGTTGTTGAAAATTATGAGATAACTTATGAAACAGCTAAACGAGCAAAAGAGATAACTTCTGAACTTGGAATGCCATTTATCTTCAAGTCAAGCTATAAAAAAGCAAATAGAACAAGCCTAAAGGGCTTTTCAACCATCGGTGAGAAGATCGCCCTTGAAATACTTGCACAGATAAAAAAGGAACTTAACGTCCCTGTTCTTACCGACATTCATTCAGAACCTGAAGCTGAAATGGCTGCTGAATATGTTGATGTACTTCAAATACCTGCTTTTCTATGTAGACAAACAGAACTTTTAATAGCTGCTGGAAAAACAGGAAAGGCAGTCAACATTAAAAAAGGTCAATTCATGGCCCCGGAAGATATGAAATATGCAGCTGAAAAAGTTGCATCAACTGGGAATGATAAAATTTTGCTAACAGAACGGGGCACAACATTTGGCTATCACAATCTTGTCGTTGATATGCGTTCCCTCCCAATTATGCGAGCAACCGGTTATCCAGTAGTAATAGATGCAACTCATTCACTTCAATTACCCAGCATCGGTGAAAAATCGGGAGGAAAACCTGAATTTATCTTTCACATCGCAAGGGCTGCTGTAGCGGTTGGAGTTGACGCAATTTTCCTTGAAACACACCCCGAACCGCTAAAAGCCTTGAGCGACTCCGCAAGTCAGTTAAAGCTTGACTTTCTTTACGATTTGCTATATCAAGTGAAACAAATTGATGAACTCGTAAAAAAGTTTGAACAAATGAGCGTGCCAAAATGAAAATACGAAAAGACGCTATTGAAAAAGCTAAAAAAGTTAAAATGATCTTACTTGATGTTGATGGTGTCTTAACAGATGGAAGCATAATTTATTCGTCAAACTGCGGTGAGATAAAAATTTTTAACGCACAAGATGGATTCGGGATCGTGCGAGCAATTGAACTTGGTTTAAAAGTTGGAATCATAACAGGTAGGGAATCAGATATAATCAAAAAAAGAGCAAATGAACTTGGAATAACAGATCTTATTCAAAATGCAATTGACAAAGTTAAACCTTTTGAAATGCTTGCTTCAAAATATGATCTTAGACCCGAACAATTCTGTTATATTGGTGACGATATACTTGATATTCCGCTTTTGAAAATTGTCGGCTTCAGCGCAGCACCTTCAAATGCAAGAAATGAGGTTAAAAGGATCGTTGATTATGTCGCCTCTGCATCGGGTGGAAATGGAGCAGTAAGAGAGATAATTGACTTCATACTGAAGGCACAGAAAAAAATTTGAAGATGTAAAAAGCCAAAATGCTTGATAAAATAATAATTCGTGGAGCAAGACAGCACAATTTAAAAAATATAAACCTTGACATACCGAGAAATAAATTCATCGTTATAACAGGGGTTTCTGGATCTGGTAAATCTTCACTTGCTTTTGACACAATATACGCAGAAGGACAAAGAAGATATGTTGAATCCTTATCCGTCTATGCAAGGCAATTTCTTGACATAATGGAAAAGCCAGATGTGGATTTGATTGATGGATTAAGCCCTGCCATTTCAATTGACCAAAAATCCGTAAGCCATAATCCTCGTTCAACTGTTGGAACCGTGACCGAAATCTATGACTACCTTAGACTCCTGTTCGCAAGGGTTGGAGTTCAATTTTGTTATAACTGCGGAAAGCGTGTCCAGAAACAATCAACTGACCAAATTGTTGAAAGTATATTTAAACTTGGCGAAGGAACAAAAATTGAAATTTTTGCCCCAATTGTTCGCGGAAGAAAAGGACATTATCGTGAACTTTTTGAAAAAATTCTAAAGGATGGTTTCCTTCGCGTAAGAGTTGATGGCAAAATCAGAGAAATAACCCCTGGGATGCAAGTTGATAGATACAAAATCCACAACATTGAGGTTTTGATTGATAGGCTCACTGTATCAAAAGAATCAAAAAGAAGAATTTATGAATCAGTTGAACTTGCGCTTGAATATGGAAACGATTCAGTAATTGTCAATAATGGTGAAGAAGATTTATTTTTCAGCAAACACCTTGCTTGCATAGATTGCGGAATAAGCTATGAAGAACTCTCACCAAATTCGTTTTCTTTCAATTCCCCTTATGGTGCCTGCCCAGATTGTGACGGGCTTGGTGAGAAGATGGAATTTGACTTAAAACTTATAATTCCAGATCCATCCCTTTCAATCTCCGAAGGAGCTCTATCACCATACGGCAAGGAAAGAGACAATTGGGAATGGTCTCTATTAAAAGCAGTCGCAAGAAAATACGATATTGATCTTAACAAACCCTTTAAAAAACTCTCAAAAGAACAAATTAACATACTCCTCTACGGCGCTGGTGATGAGAGGTTCCCAGTAAGATATACATATTCAGATGGCTATGTAGCAACTTACACGCACAAGTTTGACGGTATAATAAATTACCTAAAGCAACTCTACAACAATACAACATCTGACGGGGTACGCGAGTGGGTTGAGAAATTTATGAGCGCCCAACCTTGTAAAACATGCGGAGGTAAAAGATTAAAAAAATCATCCCTCGCGGTTAAACTCATTGATGCAAAAACAGGAGAAAAAATTGGAATTGATGAAATAGTTTCAATGTCAATAAAATCAGCATATGAGTTTTTTGAAAACTTGAATTTGACAGATAGAGAACTTTTAATCGCAAGTCAAATTCTCAAAGAGATCAAATCAAGATTGAAATTTCTTCTTGATGTTGGGCTTGATTATTTAACGCTTGATAGACCTGCGAAAACCTTATCAGGTGGTGAATCACAAAGAATTCGTCTTGCAACTCAAATTGGCTCCCAACTCTCTGGCGTTTTATATGTTCTTGACGAACCAAGCATTGGTTTGCATCAAAGAGACAATTTAAAGCTAATTCATTCATTGAAAAATTTAAGAGACCTCGGGAACACGGTCATAGTTGTTGAACACGATCGCGAAACAATTGAAAATGCGGATTTTGTAATTGACCTTGGTCCCGGCGCCGGAGAACAAGGCGGATATGTTGTCGCTGTTGGAAAACCTTATGAACTTAATAATAACTCATTAACTGCCCAATATTTGAAGGGATATAAAAAAATTGAAATACCCAAAAGACGAAGACCAGGAAATGGAAAGTATCTAATTTTAAAAGGAGCAAATGGAAATAACCTTAAAAACATTGATGTTAAGTTTCCCCTTGGCAAATTTATATGTGTAACTGGTGTAAGCGGTTCTGGAAAATCAACCTTAATAGTTGAAACACTTTACAGGATATTAGCAAAGCATTTTTATAACTCGGCTGAAGAACCCTTGCCTTATAAATCAATTGAAGGGATTGAGAATATTGATAAAGTAATTGAAATTGACCAATCACCTATAGGGAGAACACCACGTTCAAACCCGGCAACTTACACAGGCGTTTTCACTTTTATAAGGGAACTCTTTTCACAGCTTCCCGAATCCCGTCTCCGCGGATATAAACCGGGAAGATTCAGTTTTAATGTCAAAGGTGGAAGATGCGAGGCATGCGAAGGCTCAGGGGTTAAAAAAATAGAAATGCACTTTTTGCCCGATGTATTCGTCACTTGCGATGCGTGTAAAGGTAAAAGATATAATAAAGAAACACTTGAAGTTAGATATAAAGGTAAGTCAATAAGTGATGTTTTAAACATGACCGTTTCAGAAGCACTTGAATTTTTCAGGGACATTCCAAACATAAAACGAAAACTCCAAACTCTTTACGATGTTGGACTTGGTTACATAAAGCTTGGTCAACCTGCACCAACTTTATCCGGCGGAGAGGCTCAAAGAGTTAAACTTGCAACAGAACTCTCAAAGGTAGCAACAGGTAAAACTCTATATATACTTGACGAACCAACAACTGGTCTTCATTTTGAGGATATAAAAATGTTGCTTGATGTTTTAAACAAGCTTGTTGATAGAGGAAATACCGTAATCGTTATAGAACATAATCTTGATGTCATAAAAGTTGCCGACTGGATAATTGATCTTGGACCAGAGGGTGGGGATGAAGGTGGTTATATAGTTGCAGAAGGAACGCCAGAAGAGATAAGTCAAAACCCACGCTCTTACACGGGTAAATTTTTGAGAAAAGAACTTAACTTATTTTTAGTTTAACTACTACCTTTGATTTACCCTTTCTAATTTTAGAAGATGGAGAGCAAGTTAATTTACTGAGTCCCAAATAATTCTTTTTATCCAGGGCATAACTTCAGTTATAAAACTTGGTCCGTGATGTGCTATGAAATCGTAAATTCCAGGTGTTATAAAAACTTTTTCGTCTTTTATTGCCTTTATCTCCCCGAATCTGTCCCGAAGAAAATTTACAATTTTTATCTTATCCCTGTTTTTTGAAAACATTTTGGGCTCGTAAATAATAATATCAGGGTTCAAAAATTTAACCTTCTCATCATCTGGGGGAAGCCATTCAGCAGGATGTCCCCCGAAAATATTCACACCACCTAATAACTCAATCGCATCTGTGATATAACTATACGCTCCAAATGTTACAGGACCACCAAGATCAATTTCAATATAAACTTTCGGTTTTATCTCAAACTTTTTACAGTTTGAAACTAAATTATTGAGTTCAATAAGCAATCTTCTTTCAAGTTCTCTTGCATTTGAAAAATATCCAGCGACAACCCCAACTTCATAGCTTGTTGAAATTATTTCCGAAACGCTCGGTGGCAAACGAACTGGATAAACTTGAAATTTTTCGTCAAGCTTTCTAACAAGTTCAAGTTGATACCCCGTTGTTGTGAAAATTATGTCAGGGTTCAACTTTTTTAATTTTTCCTCATTGAAAGTGTTATAACTTCCAACTATAACTTTTTTTCTTGCAGATTGAGGTCTTACACAATAAACGCTAACTCCCACAACAAATTCCCCAAGCCCCATCTCAAAAAGTGCCTCAGTTACAGCGGGACTAAAACTAACTATTCTCTCACATCTATCTGGAAGAGATAACTCTTTACCTGTAACTTCACAATAAACTTTTCGCATTAGAAAATCATAAACTAATTTTTCTTAAGTCTATTTATCTCCTCTTTTATTTCATCAATAACTTCAGCGTTAAGTATAACTTTCTTCTTACCTTCTCTTGCAGATAATATAATGAAAACTTTTCCTCCAAATTTCTTTGTAAACTTCTCGTGAGAAATTTTATACGCTTCTCGCCATTTCGTAGCAAATTCCGGAGCATGTTCAAAGGTAACAGGTTTTATTTGTAAACCAATATACTTGTCATTTACTTTTATAAAAAAATCCACATTATAAAGTCTGTCCCATTCGTCTGGTGCCGGCTCTATTTTTACATTCAAAATCTCTTGTAATTGTCCATAAATCGTTTCTTTTTCAGTTATATAGCCTTCAAATGTTCTATTAATAACGAGATTTTTTATATATCCTATACATTCTTCCTCCGTCACTTCATTTATCTCAGACATTAGAACCTCGGTTATTTTTGTATAAAGCGTTTTTCCTAAACCTTCCAAATATTCCGCTGGCTGTAAATTTATTCCTTTATTCTTCAAGAAATCTTTTAATTTCCGTAAGTAGAAATTTTCCCACTCGGAAATTTCTTTTGGACTGCATTCTCTTATCCAAGCAGCTACTGGACCAACTCTATTTTGCTTAGTAAGTCCCCATCTGCTGTTTGCTATATTCAATATCCATTCTTTAGCCATTTTTTTCACCTAATACTTTGATTTTTACAAAATGATTTTTATAAAGAAAATCTCCTTCTTGTACATCAGCGATTCCTTGCTTGAGCATTTCTTTGTTAATGAAGATTTTATTTTTCAAAAACACATAAGCAGGAACAACATCTTTCTCAGGTTTATAGGATGGATCAAATTTAAGAAATATCTGCTTCCCTTTCACGAATTTTTCCAAATAGATTTTTGCTTCGCTTTTTTTAATAACCTTTATACCTAATAATTTTACTATCAAACCTGTATCTAATTCTATTGTGCATTCGTCTAAAACTTTTCTAACTCTGTATAACCTTTCACGCTTAAACCTAAACAACTCCGAGTTGATCTGGGGCTTTGCATCTTTTATGTTTGGGATATAATCCACAACATTTTCTATTTTTATAGCTTTATCTCTTTTTACCAACTCTACCTTATCGCGTAATTCGCCCTGCGTTAAACCAATTTTTTTCTTGATCACGGGTAAAAATTTTTCATTTATCTCGTATCCGATTGAATTCCTTTCCAAATTTAGAGCAGCTTTAATCGTTGTCCCACTCCCTAAAAATGGATCCAAGACTACATCACCAACAAAACTGAACATTTTAATTAACCTTTTTGGCAATTCTTCAGGAAACATAGCTTCATGATCTATTTGTCTCTCCCCCGGGAAATTCCAGTGTCCAGAAAAATATTCTTTCCACTCTTCTTTTGTTAATTTAGATTTTTCTTTTATTTCTTTTGACGGAACAACTTTTTTACCAGGCTTCTTGAAAATTAAAATAAATTCATAATCTATCTCTACAAGTCCATTTGGTGGATAGGGATATGAGCCCATAACATTAGCACCACCTGTTGTGTTCATGGTGGTTTTCTTCTGCCAAATGATAGATCCCATATAATCAAATCCAATTTTTTCACATTGAACAATTAACTCAGAATGCAATGGTGCTACCTTATAGCGCCCATAAACTATGCTTCTTAAAAATTGATCCCCTACGTTTATGCATAATCTTGCGCCAGGCTTCAAGACCCTAAAACATTCTCTCCAAACAATATAAAGGCTTTTTAGATACTCATGAAGGGATTGCCCATATCCAATTTGCCCTTCAACTCCATAATCTTTAATATGCCAGTAAGGAGGCGAGGTAACAATAAGATCAATTTCATTATCCCCGATCTCTATCATTTTTCTACTATCACCTATTATTATTTTGGCAAATACCATATTTCACACAGGTTCAATTTATTTTTTTCCTCCTAATCCCATCTATTCAAATCTCATTAAACAATTTCTTTAATTTTTCCCTGAACCTCAAACTTACCTCTTTGGGGTCTTCAGCCTTCATTATTGCCGAAACAACCGCAATACCATCTGCACCTGCAGATAAAACTTCATCCACATTTTCAACTGTTATTCCACCCGATGCAAAAACAGGGATTTCCTCACCAAGGATTTCCTTTGCTTTTCTTATCATCTCAATGGGCACAATTTCACATGTATCAACAGATGAAGTCGGAAAAATGGAACAAAACGAAATATAATCAATCCCGTTTTGTTTCGCCCATTCAATTTTTTTGATGTCATTCCCACATGTGACGCCAATAATTTTTTCAAAGCCGATAATCTTTCTTATCTCATCCCCTGATTTATCGGGTATTTCATAACCATCAAGATGAACACCATCAGCGTTAAGTTTTGCACATAATTCCACATCATTCGCAATTAAAACGGGTATATTGTATTTATGGGCTATCTCAATCAGTTTCTTTGCCGATTCAAAAAGTTTTTCAAAACTAATTTCCCACTTCAACCTATCAGCCCAAAGTTGGATCACATTAACACCACCAATTATCGCCTTTTCAACAATTTCACACAATTTTTCCAACCCAAGGCTTTCAACAGCAGATATATCAACAACAAAATATAAACCTTTTATTCTCATCCTACCTCCATCCTTTGTTGATGGCGTTTATATAAGCATTCCAATATGGATCTGACTCCGGATAAACAAGAGATTCCCTTGTCCCATCAGGATTCTCAATCCATAAACCATAAGAAGCCTCTTCAAAATATCCAACCTCTGTTGATTCTATACCATTTTCAGAGAGAATCTTCAAAAGGTCAAAAACTTTTTCCTCTTTAACTGCGATTATTAAAGTTCCCTCACTGAGCGAAATATAGGGATCAATCTCAAATAATTGACAAATTTTTTTAGTTGTCTCGGAGACAGGAATTTTATCCTTGAACACATGAACCCCACACTTACTTGCAATTGCCATCTCATATATCCCGCCTAAAACCCCTCCCTCGGTAGCATCGTGCATTGCTGAAACTCCATCAGCACGAACCCCAATTTTAACAGCTGTTAAAGCATCCTCAACAACAGAAAATTTTTTGAAATAACTTTGCGCCTCTTTTAAAAAATCTGATCCGAAATTTTTCTCAATTGTTTCCGGAAAAACACGGGCAAGTATCCCCGTCGTTGCAATTGCTGAGCCTTTCGTTATCACAATTCTATCTCCAGGCTTTGCCATGTTTGAAGAAAGATATTTATCTATATCACCAATTGAGATAAATGTTCCACCTCCAACAATTGTGTAATCAATTCCAAAAAATTTGCCCGTATGTCCACCAACTATTGCTATGCCAAGCTTTTCACATTCACGATGAAACGCATCCCAATAAATTTCAAATTCCTCCCTCGTTATCTGCACTGGAAGATTAAAATCAAGCACAGCATACATCGGTGGAATTCCACTTGTTGCAAGATCCGAAGCAAGAAGATGAACCGTAAGCCATGCTGAATCCTCAAGCCCAAGCGCTGGGATAATTGAAAGCGGATCAGATGTCAATATCATAACTTGCCTCTCATTTATCTTTATCACAGCATTGTCACAACCATAATTCGGACCTACAAGAACCTCATCCCTTTTTAAGCCAAGCTTTGGATAAATTATGTTATCAAAAAATAACTTTCCAACCTTCCCAAATTTTGGAAAATCAACTCCCATTTTTTGCAATCCTTTTATTTGAACTTAACTCCAAATCCAAGAAAAGAACCTCCAAATGGAATTTTCAATAACCCCCTAACTCTAAAAATCCTCGGGAAAACAGCACATCTCCAATCAAGAAACTCATAATTTTTTCCTTCAAGCGCCTGTCTTAACTTACGCTTTATCGTCAGCAATGAATAAAATCTTGCATTGCAATAATAGGGATTTTTCCCAAGTTTGACCTGAATTATCCGCCTTATCGTTGGCAAACTCCATTTGTTCATCAATCCCATAACTATACCTTTTCTTGCAACCCTTTCCGCTTCCTGAAAAACCTTTACAAGGTCAGGCATATATTCAAGACATGCAACATACAAAACAACATCAAAAGATTTATCTTTAAAGGGCAAAAACTCTGCTTTTGCATTTACGAATTTACCATCGGTCCACAATTCCTTCGCAACACCAAGCATCACGGGTGAAATATCAGCCCCAACGACATTATAACCAAGCGAATTAAGCCACCTTGTAAAATGTCCCGTCCCACACCCAACCTCAAGAATTTCGTTCACATCATCAATTTGGTCAATTAAAAATTTTAACAAATTTTTCTCTTGGATATCGGCATCTTTATATTTCCCCTCGTAAAATGACTCGTAAACCTTCGCTATTTCAGGTTGAAAATACCATGGTGTGAATTCTTTGTTCACCATCGTTTGTTAAGCACTATTTTTAGTTAACATTTCTTATGCTGTATTTCCTCAATTGTTTCAACAAACTTTCAAAATCTCTCGGTAACTTTGCTTCAAACTCAATGTATTCTTTTTTCCTGAAATGAAAAAATCCAAGCTTTAAAGCATGAAGCGTTAATCTACTCATCAATGGTTTCTCGGGCTCATCTTCCTTAGCTTTATACTTTTTCTTTATTTCTGACAAAAAAATTTCATTTTTATTCCCGTAAACTGAATCAATCGCAAGCGGATGTCCTATCGCCTTGAAATGAACCCTTATCTGATGCATCCGTCCCGTAAGTGGTCTAGCTTCAACAAGTGAGTAATTTTCAAACTCTTCAAGAACTTTATATTCAGTTATTGATCTTTTTCCTGCATCATAATCAACCCTCATCGTCCCTGGAATTTTTGGGTTTTCTGAAAGAGGAATATCAATTCTTCCTTCTTTATTCCGCAAATGTCCTGTTATTAATGCAAGGTAAACTTTATTGACATCATGCTCCTCAAATTTTTCGCTTAAATCCGAATGTGCTTCCTCATTTTTTGCAAAACATATAACTCCACTTGTCTCTTTATCAAGGCGATGAACAACGAATATCCTGCCGTATTTTTCAGTTAGAATACCATAAAGATTGGGCAAAGATTTTGAAAATCTATCGGGAATGGTCAAAACTCCTGCTGGCTTATTTAAAACAATAAAATCCTCATCCTCGTAAATTATCTCAATCCCTTCATTAAACATCCGGGCTTCCATATCTGTGGTGAGAACTTTAATTTGAAAACCTTAAAAATCAAACTTTAGATAAAAATTAAATCCGTGAGTTGTGGGAATGAGAGAAAATTCGGGGTTTAAATTTTTTTTCTGCCTCCTTGCAAGTATTAAAGCATCAATTGCGGAAGCGAAACGGTTTGATATTATAAAAATGATGGAAAATTTAGCATAATATCTAAAAGCCCGACTCTTTATCCTCATATCTTTATATCTTTGCCTTGATTGTTCTGAATCCCACCACCAGTAAAATTTCTCTGGATCGTAAATTTTATCATAATCTCTATCCCGCCCTTTTCTGAGGTTGTAATCAAAAACATTACGATAATTTTCAATATTTGCAAAGAAATCATCAGGTTTTCCAGCTGGTTCAATCCCCGCATGAATCACAGCGAAATTTATAGCATCATTATTCAGCCACTTTCCGTATTCATTCAAACCAAAGTAAATAAGCCACAATGAGATTTCAGAAGCAAGAAAATATCTGCCGACATCAAATCTCTTCACATACGCCTGCCCAAGTCCAGGAACAACTAATGAAAGTCCAAATGCAACGCCAGGCGATTTCACTTCTGTATCTTCCAAATTTACTCCTGAAACAATTTCATTTCTAATCCTGAATTTATCAAAATCACCAGCGACGACTATGTTGACAAGAAGAACAAGAAGAAAAATTTTTTTCATTTTGCCTCAAAAATTTATCTTGAAGTTACATGTCTCAACGCTAACTTGACAAGTTCTTCAACAGTAAAATCCTTCCTTTCATTTTCTTTTATTGCAAGCCGAATAGCCTTTTCAGCCACCTGTCGTGTAAATCCAAGGGAAATAAGGGCAAGCAAAGCCTCATTTCTTACTTCAACTTGATCAGATGATATAAACTCTGGCTGTTTCCCTGCAAATTCAATCTTTGCGATTTTATCCCGAAGTTCAACAATAACCCTTTCAGCGGTTTTCTTTCCAACGCCAGGAATTGAAACAAGCGTTGATACATCCCCACGAACTATTGATTCTTTTAATTCATCTACACTCATCCCAGACATTATCGCCTGCGCCATCCTTGGACCTATGCCCGATACAGAGATTAACAATTTGAAGAACTCTCGCTCTTCAATGCTTGAAAAACCATATAAAGACATCTCTTCTTCCCGGATGACAAGATATGTGTAAAGCTTAGCATTTGAGCCAACATCTCCAATTTTATCATAAACAGTAACTGGGATATGGATAAGATAATTTACTCCTCCAACATCAATCACAACTTCTGTTGGGGCTTTGCTCACAACTTTTCCCTCAAGTGCGAATATCATTTTTTTCTTTGTTTTATTTTATTCATTGAATCAGCGGATAGAAATTCCGGGTGTGCTTTTAAAAATGCTTTCCAATCTCTATATCTTGCCCGCTCTGGGACGAGAGTTCTATTAATGTGACATATCGCAATGGCGAGGGCATCGGAAACATCGTAAAATTCGGGAAAGCTTTTTAAACCAAGTATCGCTTTGACCATGAATTGCACTTGCTCTTTTGTGGCATTTCCCCTTCCTACAACGGATTTTTTGACCTCACGTGGCGTATATTCAAAAACCGATATACCTGAATTCACAGCGGAAAGTATCACAACACCACGAACATGACCAATTTTAAAAGCCGATTGAAAATTTTTACCATAAAAGGCTGTTTCAATTGCAAGATCGGTTGGATGGTGTAAACTTATTATCTCGGTTATTTTATCATATATCTTCTTTAACCTTGCCGGGAAAATATCATCCTCACTAACCTTTATTACGCCATAATCAATTGCAACCAAACTTGTCCTGTCAACTTTTCCACTTCTCTCTTCAACTTTAACAACACCGTAACCAGTGATATTACTTCCCGGGTCAACCCCAAGAACTATCATCTAAATTCACCTATAAAAATTTTTAAGCTCCCATTTGCTTACTGTATTCAGCAAGTACTGAATCATCAATTTCAAAGTTAGAATAAACATTTTGAACATCATCATGATCTTCAAGTGCTTCAAGAAGTTTCAAGAGAAGTTGAGCATCTTTTCCTTCAACTTTAACTGTTGTTTTCGGTAACATTCTAACCTTTGCATCGTCAATTTTAACGTTATTCTTTTCAAGTGCTTCACGGACATTTTCAAGGTTCTCCGGTGCAGTAATCACTTCAAAGAAAGTATCATAAGATTTCAAATCATCAGCTCCCGCTTCAAGTATAAGTGCAAGAATTGTATCTTCATCATATTCTTTTGGAATTTGGATAACGCCTTTCCTTTCAAATATCCAAGCAACTGAACCAGCCTCACCCAAACTTCCATTATGGCGACTGAGTATATTTCTGATCTCAGCAACAGTGCGATTTTTATTGTCTGTGGTTGATTCAATGTAAAGTGCCACCCCACCTGGACCATATCCTTCATACACAACCTCTTCATAAGCCACGCCAGGGAGTTCCCCAGTTCCCCTTTTAATTGCCCTTTCAATGTTTTCCCAGGGCATATTAGCAGCTTTTGCATTTTGAATTGCTAAACGCAACCTTGGATTTGTTTCAGGGTTACCACCACCTTGCTTTGCTGCTACAGTTATCTCTTTGATAAGCTTTGTGAAAAGTTTCCCTTTTTTAGCATCAATCACAGCCTTCTTATGTCTTATCTGATGCCACTTTGAATGTCCTGACATAGTATTACACCTCCTAAGTTTTTAAATCTTTAACTTTAAACTGTATAACCGATTGACCATTCCAATTTCCCTCATCAAAAGTGAAGACTATACTTGCTCTATCTTTGCCTATTATTTCATTGTAAAAATTTCCAAGCCCATAACCGACTGCATCAATAGTTAAACCATTCACTTTAATTTTAAATTTTAAATGATTATTTCCAAAAATTCTAACATCAGAAATCGGAACATTCGTTGCAAGGAAAACTGGCTCCAGATTCCCAGGACCATAGGGTTCAAAGTTTTTCAAGGTCCTCCAATACTCATAAATCATACCTGAAATCTCATTAATATCAACAACTGCATCAATGTATATCTCCCGTGTCAAAGTATCATCATTCATAACCTCATCAGCAAATTTATTAATTGCGATTTTAAAATCTTTAAGTTTTTCAGGTTGGAGAATCATCCCAGCTGCATGTTTATGTCCACCGAATTGTAAAAGTGTATCTTCACACTTTTTCAGAGCATGATAAATATCAAAATTTGGGATGCTTCTTGCCGAACCTTTCAAGACACCGTCGGCATAGGTTAAAAGTATCGTAGGTCTGTAGTATTTATCAACTATTTTTGAAGCAACGATCCCTATTACACCTTGATGCCAATTCTCGCTATATAGTACAAAAACTTTATCTTTCTTGTAGATTTCTTCTCTTTCAATAATTTCAATTGCTTCCTCAAAAGCTTCCCTATCAAGGGATTGCCTTTTCTCGTTTTCACGATGTAACTCATCAGCCCAATAAGAAGCAGAGTTATAATCATTGCTTATCAAAAACTCAACAGCTCTTGTAGCATCACCAAGCCGACCCACAGCATTAATCCTAGGACCGATAATGAAGCCGATATGCCATGTGTTAATTTTTTTATCTCTTAAACCCGCCCTCTCAAGCAAAGCAAGAAATGAAACCCTTGGATTTGAAGAATTTAGAAGATCAAGTCCATGCTTTACAAGAATTCTATTTTCATCTACAAGTGGCACTACATCCGCTGCAGCAGCCACGGCAACATAATCAAGATATTGAAACGGGTCAACATCAGCAGAAAGCTTCTTTTGAAGCGCTTGAACAAGTTTAAAAGCGACACCACAACCGGATAAATACTTAAATGGATATGAACAGGTTTCCTTTAAGGGATTCAACACAGCAAATGCATCAGGTATTTTATCGCCTGGCTCATGATGGTCACAAATTATAACATCAATCCCAAGCTCTTGTGCAAGTTTCACCTCATTTATTGCTGTTATCCCACAATCAACAGCTATCATAACATTTGCACCCTTCTGATGAGCTTTTTCAATGCCAACCCTTGAAATACCGTAACCTTCTTTAAATCTATCTGGGATATAAACCTCAACATTCGCACCAAGTTCTTTTAAAAAAAGATAAAGCATAGAAGCCCCGGTCGTCCCATCAACATCATAGTCTCCATAGATCAAAAATCTTTCCTTATTCAAAATTGCTTTCCTAATCCTATCAACAGCTTTTTCCATATCCTCCATTAGAAACGGATCATAAAGTTCTTCCAAGCTTGGATTGAAAAATTTGTTCATTTTTTCAACTGAATCAATTCCCCTTGCTACAAGAACCTTTGCAATTGGCTTTGGGATTTTAGCTTGGCTGGCAAGATTGTCAACAAGTTCAGGGTTTTTAACCTCTGCTATTTTCCATTTCCTTGTCAATTTTAAACCGCTGTATTAGGTTTTGTAAATTTTAACACGTTAAGGATTTAAATTTTAAAACTGGTGTGGGTCTGTAAGCCAAATTCTGTCTATCTCACCTTAAAGGTGAGAAGAGGCAGTTATTTCTCTTTGCGACCCACCCGAGAGTCTTCCGTCCCAACTTCAGTTGGGACGGAACCGAGGCGGGCAACCTCGGCTCCGCTCACCACTGAACAGAGGTCCTCTCCTATTTGGTCTTGCTTCGTAAGGGGTTTACCTTGCTCCCGATATCGCTATCGGGACGGTGGGCTCTTACCCCACCTTTTCACCCTTACCCCGACTTAAAAAGTCGGGGCGGTATGTTTTCTGTGGCACTTTCCATTTCCAGCGGATATAGCCACTGGAATTTCCGATTGCTCGGAACTTACTGCCCTGCGAAGTTTGGACTTTCCTCCCATTCGTCCCAATGATTACATTGGAACAAATGGGCAACTGCCCGACCCACACCAGCTTTACTTTACACTCTCAACAGCTTCATTATAAACTTCATCCGAAATTAAAATCCTACCACAGGATTCACATGTGTAAATCTTGTTATTCTGCCATATCTCAACAACTCTCTGAGCTGGCACCTTTGCCCCACAACCTCCACAATTTCCATTATTAACCGGAACAACCGCAAGCGTCCCAAGTGAATCCTTTACCCTTTGATACCTCTTTAAAAGAATCGCATCAACATCCTTTACAAACTTCTCTCTAATCTTACGAAGCTTCTGCTCTTCATCTTTTATCTCAGCATCAATCTCCTCAAGCTCTTTCTGCTTCTGCTCAAGCTCATCACGCAACTTCTTTAACTCTTTCTCATAATCCTTTATGGCGTCTTCAAGCTCACCCTGCTGTTTGATAAGTTGCGATCTTCTCTCTGTAAGTTCTTCAATTTTTTCGTTAGCATCGTCAATCTGCCTCTGAAGCGTATCATATTCCCGATTTGACCTAACCTGGGTTAACTGCTTTTTCCACCTTTTTACATTCTCCTTTAACATACTTATATCAGAATCAACACTATCAATTGCCTCAATTACATTTTTTAGTGAATCCTTTGAGCGCCGTAGTTCCTCCTCAACCCTTTCAATATCTTCATTCAATGATCCGATCTCTGCTGGCAAATCACCACGCCTTCCTGCAATCTCATCAAGCTTTAAATCAATTATCTGAAGTTTGTAAAGCGCAATGAGTTTTTTCTTCAATTCCACAGCCTCTTAGTTAATTTTTATTTATAATAAAAAAGTGCACCCTCACGAGTGCACTTTTTATAAAATTTCCAAATCCACCGCCTGATCGCCCAAGATAAACTTTCTTATTTTCCGCCTCAACCTCCAAATTAAAACTTTGTAAACATTATTTTTCCTTTGTTTTGTGTCTAAAAATATAACGATTAAAAATCAAAAAAACAAACTCTAAACAAAAACCCTCCTCACCTGGAGGAGGGTAATAAACCTACATTCACTTCGTTAGAAATTCGCTCAATAAACGTTCTAATTTAACATTTGTTCTGCCGTCTTTCAGCGAAATCTCTTGCAATGCCGGTGGATTTGAAAAATAATCAGGAATAACCTCACTTATTCTCTCCTCATAACTTGAAATATGTTCATTGATGTAAAATATACCTATCGGAATCTTATCACCCCATTCAAGAGATTTTTCAACAACTTGAATCCATTTAAAATTCAACTCATTCGGATCGTCGGGGTTATGTACATATGGATCATAACCTGTGTCTTCAAGCTTATAGATTCTCGGCATAGGCTTTCCAGTTATGCTATCAATTCTATCCTTTCCCGCATACCAATCCTTAGTATTAATGTCGTTATATGTTGGACACGGTTGCAGTACATCAACGAAAGCCAATCCTTTGTGAAGTATAGCTTTTTTAATTATTTCCTTAAGATGCTTAACCTCATAAGCATAACCTCTTGCGATGAAAGTATAACCCGAAACAAGCGCAAGGGCAATTGGATTTATAGCATCGTTGATATTTGGTTTTGGAAGCGATTTTGTTTTAACCCCAAGTTTTAAAGTCGGGGAAGCCTGTCCTTTTGTCAAACCATAAACAGCATTGTTATAAACGATATACGTCAAATTAACATTTCTTCTCCCGGTGCTCACAAAATGTCCAACGCCTATCCCAAGCCCATCTCCATCTCCACCTACAACGATGATATTCAAATCTGGGTTTGCGAGCTTCGCACCAATTGCAAATGGAACAGCTCTGCCATGAAGCGTATGAATTCCATAAACATTTATATAATGTGGTGTCTTACCAGAACAACCTATCCCAGAAAAAACAACCGCCTTATGCCTCGGGATATTAAGCTCAAATAAAGCCATCTGCACGGACTGAAGAATCCCAAAATCACCACAACCCGGACACCAGTCGTTGTGAACATCAGTTTTATATTCTTCCAGTGTTAATTTTTTGACTTCATCTATTTTAATCGCCATTGTTCAATACCTGTATTTTGTTTGCTTTATTTTCAAGGATTAACTTCAATGCTAAATAAACTTCGCTAAGAGACATCGGTCTCCCATTATACTTCAAAATGTAATAATCAATCTCCCTTAAAAGCTCACGCCTGACAAGTGAACCAAATTGAGCTGTCTTGTTATGTTCAACATCTATTAAAATTTTAGCATCGCCGACAAGCTTTTTAACTCTATCCTTAGGAAAAGGATGTAACAGCTTAACTTGAACAAATCCCAATTTATAACCTTCCTCAGCGAGCATTTCCATCGCATCAAGTATTACTCCCTTGGTTGAACCCCAACTTATCACAACATATTCAGCTTCTTCATCGCCATAAAAAATTGCTTTGTCCTCATCGTCAATCTCCATAAGAGCAATCTCAAGCTTTCTCATCCTCTTATCAACCATCATCGTTCTAATCTCGTGATCTTCTGTGATATGCCCAAGTTCATCGTGCTCATCGCCAGTGTTCCAAAAAATTGCGTTTTCAGTTCCAAGCTTAACCCTTGGAGAAATACCCGAGTTGGTAAATTTAAACCTTTTGTAAACACCATCAGTGAATGATTCAACGATCTCACCTCTATCTATTTTTACCTTTGAAAGGTCAAACTTCTTAACAGTTGAAATTGAATTAGCCATAGCTTTATCAATTAAATGAATAACGGGCGTCTGATATTTTTCTGCGAAATTAAAAACTTTAGCAACATCATAAAATATCTCCTCAATATCCCCAGATGCATAAACAATCTTTGGAAATTCGCCATGTCCCGCATGAATTGAGAAAAGCAAATCCTCCTGACTGTTTCTTGTTGGCAATCCAGTTGATGGACCACCCCTTTGGTATAGCGTAATGACAACTGGAACTTCATTCATACCAGCCCATCCCAAGCCCTCTGCCATAAGCGAAAACCCAGGACCTGATGTTGCTGTTGAAGCTCTTACCCCAGCAAGCCCCGCACCAATAGCCATCGTTATAGCTGCAATCTCATCTTCAGTTTGAACAACCACAATTGAACCTTTCCCAACTTCACCATCTTCACCTGCAATTTCAAAAATCGCATTATCTTCAAGGTAAACGCTTTCATCAGAAGCTGGAGTTATAGGATAATATGATTGAAATCTACATCCACCTGCAATTTTACCAAGCGCTGACGCCTGATAACCCTGGATTATCATCATCTCAACATCATCCCTTTGAACTGGCTCAAGTTTATAATTGGTTCTTTCAAAATTTTCAAGAACATAATCATAAACATACTTTGCACATTCAACATTTAAATCAGCAACTTTTTTCTTCGCCTTGAACACATACCTTATCGCCTTTTCAACAAATGCAAACTCATATTGAAGAAGAGCAAAAGAACTTGCCACAGCCATAACATTTATCATAACATCCATCCTTGCAATTCTGGGATCACCAACTTTTTCCGCAAGACCTTCAAGTAACTTAATATATGGAATCCCAAAGGTAAGAATTCCATTTTTTGAAGCATATTCAATAACATCCCCAACGCTGTATCCGACGCCATTTGAAGAAAGAAATGCTTTTATCCTTTTACTCGCTGGTTTATCAATCGTTGGAATTTTATCAATTGTGATGTTCTTTTGATTAATATCATAAACTATAACACCGCCAGGAATAACCTTATGAATGTGTCTAAACAATGTTTCAGGATCAAATGTGACAAGGAAATCTATCTCATCAAGATGCGATCTTATCAACTTTGAATCAACCCTTACAACATAATTGCTGTGCTCACCTTTTATATTTGAATGATATTCCCTTTTCCCGAAAACATAAAGTCCACCATATGCACATGCTCTTGAAAAAATATTTGCCCCCGAATCAACCCCGCTACCTTGGGGTCCTCCAATGAGCCAAGACAATTGATTTATCTTCATCACCATTTTTCTCCAAATTAATTTTAGATTTAGACTGATTTCAAAGAATATAACAAACGAAATACGAATTATGGTTTCTAAAAAACTTAACCAGTCGTGCTTCTGGCCCTGACCCTGTCCTTGAATGGCTCTTCCCTATCCGCAAAATCAGGACGGTAAAAATCTGGTGACTCTTCAAAATCCTGCACCCACCCGTTTTCAAAACCAAATTTATCAAGAAATTTAAGCACCGCAACATATTCACTAAACATTATCCTTCGTGAAATCAGCGGATATTTAAAAGCTTTATTCGTCGGATAATACTGCGCCATGATGCTTAATGTCACATCCGTCCCAAGTTCTTCCGCAATCCATCTTAATGATTCCTCACTTCCCGCAATATCATTTGGCAGGATAAGATGTCTTATTATCAACCCACGTTTTAAAATACCATCCTCAACAATAAGCTCGCTCCCAACTTGACGCCACATTTCCTTTATTGCCATCCTTGAAAACTTAACATAGTTAGGTATCTTTGAATATCTCCATGCCATCTCATCATCGCTATACTTTATGTCTGGCAAATAAATATCAACTATCCCATCAAGCAATTTTAAAACCTCAACGGAATCATACGCATTTGTATTATATACAAGTGGCAACCTTAAACCCCTTTCAACAGCGATGTAAATTGCCTTAACAATTTGTGGAACAAAATGAGTTGGGGATACAAGCCCAATGTTATGACATCCCTTATCTTGAAGTTCAAGCATTATTTCAGCAAGCCTTTCAAATGTAACCTCATTTTTTATCTCAACCTTCCAATTCTGACTTATTTGATAATTTTGACAATACACGCACCTTAAGTTACAATTTCCGAAAAATATATTACCAGCACCATTAACTCCAACGAGAAGTGGTTCTTCCCCAAAATGTGGAACATAGGCGGAAACAATAGGTTTATAGCCTGAATAACATCTTCCTATCTCGTTATTTAATCTATTTACACCGCAATTATGCGGACATATGTTACACCTTTCAAGCATTGATTCAAGAATTTTAACTCGTCTTTCTAATTCACCCGACTCATAAAGTTTAACATAAGAAGGCACAAACATAAGCGACTTTACCTTTTGTTATCAACCCTTGTTAACTTCCTCGCATTATTAACAGGCAAAAGTTCTTTCATGTTTTCAATTATATAAGCGATTTCATCTTTAATCTCAAAATAATATCTTAATTCCGTTTCCCTCTCTCTTAACTCTTCTTCTTTCTGAATTCTTTTATCACTTCCTTCTTCCCTGTAAAACTGTTCAATTAGCTCGTTAAAGAATTGTCTTTTGCCAGATTTTAATACATTCACTTGAACTTCAGTCCATTGAATAACATCTGAAATCAATTCGTAAACTTCGTATATATCCGATGCGGTCGGATTGCCTCTTAAAATTTTCAAAAGAAATTCAAACTTTTCAAATGATGCATTTCCATGTCCAGTTATATAAATGAGATACGCTTTTAAAAACTCCTCACGCCATTGCTCCTTCCAGAATTTATCCCGCAAAATTGCTTTGGCATTATCACTTTCATTTCCGAACACAACTTCCAAAGCCTTTGAAAGCTGTTCAGAAGGTTTGCAATCAAGGTTCAATAGCTTAACATATCTTCTCAAATTTACACTGTTCAGCTGAATTGAAAATCTTTTCTCAAAAATCTTATCCCCGCTTTTCAAAACTATATAAAAATTTGACTTTAAATTTTTAGCCTCAAGATTTTTTATTATCTCATCAACTTCATCCTCGCTGATATCAACCTCATCAAGAATTTTTGAAAACACCGCCTTATCTTGAATTTTCGGTGTAAAAATCGGAGAGAAAAGGATATCTATTTCATAATCCTCAAGTTTTGAGATTTCCTCATTAAAAAATTTATCAATCTGATCAAGCGTATATGAGTAATGCGACAGGATGTGGTTCAGCACCTGTTCAGTAATTTGCCTTGGCTTTGTTAGTTCAGCTTCTATCATCTCAATTAATTTCTGTTTCATTTCATTCCTCTGTTAATTTTAAATTGTTAAGTTCGTAAATCACACTTAAAATTTCATTTCTTATTTTCCTTCTCGTTTCATCATCCACTATCTTGTTCCCGTTCAGGTCAAGGACATAAAACGAGTCAACTATCCCATCAGTTCTCGTTGCAATTTTCGCAAAATAAATGTTGAGCCCAAGCTCCGACATCTTCCTTGAAACCTTATATAAAAACCCGAGCGAATCGGGAGCGAAAACATCAATTATCGTATAATCCTTTGAATCTTCAAATTCAACTGCGATTTTAACATTTTTTCGCACATTTTCAATTTTCCTTTTCCATTTTCTCCTGTGTCTTTCAAAAAGTTCATCAAGATTGACATAGCCATTAAACACATCTTCCATATCTTGTTTTATTTTTTCACATTGCTTTGTGGTGAGAGCTTCGCCCGAAACATAATCAAAGACCCTGAACTTATCAATCACAATGCCATCTTTTCTTGTAAATATCCTCGCATCAAATATATTTGCATCATTTGCGGATAAAACACCACAAATCCTTGCAAGAACAAACGGCGCATCCTTCGTTATCACTGTTATCTCCGTGTATCTATCTTTGTGAGAAAAAACGACATCAACTTTCCGAAGCCCCGACTCAGATATTGCTTTTATATGCTCGCCTATTTCAACATCTGTGAAAACATCCAAATATGAATCATTTTCAATTAAATTCTCAAAATGATTTTCAATTTCCTCACGATTTAACTTTTCAGAAAGTGAAGAAATGATTGAGGCAATTCTTCTATTTGTCCTCTCCTCAAACAAAGAATAAATTTCTTCAAGAGTTAATTTGCCCTTAACAACTGGCTCAGTGAGAAGATAAAGTTCCTCAAGAAGTTGCGCTTTCCAGCTCGTCCATACATCTGGATTAACAGCGGAAAGATCTGCATAGGTTAAAATGTAAAGCATATCAAGTTGTTCTTTGCTCTTGAAGTTTGACGCAAATGAATGTAATGTTTCTGGCTCATAAAAGTTTCTGCGAAACGCCACCTGCTCCATCAAAAGATGATTTCTAACCAAAAAACAAACATCTTCAACTGCATCAAAATTTATCCTACTTAAAAAGTCCCTCGCAATTTCAGCACCAATTTCCGCATGACCCTCAATTTTAACAGCTTTCCCAGCATCGTGAAATAAAATCCCAAGATAAAGAACATCCCTTCTTTTGATGTTTCTGAAAATCTCCCCAAGATTTGAATCATCTAAGAAAAGTTTCTCTGCGTTACCAATCGCCCTTAAAGTATGTTCATCAACTGTAAAATAGTGATAACGATTATGTTGATATAAGCCCGTCAATTTATCAAAAATTGGGATATATCTCCCAAGTATTCCAACTTCGTGCATCAGTTCAAGTGTTGATGCGACGCCAGATTTTGAATTCAAAATCTCAATGAAAATTTTCGCAAGGTTAATTTCATTTGAAAAATCAACCTTATCAACGCTATTTATTATCGTTTTCTTTAAACTTTCATCAAAGTCCGCACCAGTTTTACATTTATATAGAAATGCGGTGAAAATTTCTTCAGGATTGAGCGATTCCTTAAGTGTATTGAGGATTATCTTTTTTCCGTCACGAAGGGAAAAATTATTATCCAGCGTTTCAACTTCCCCACTTAATCCGAGATTTAAAAGTTCTTCAAAACCCATCGTAAAAATTTTGTTTAACATCAAAATCTCTCTCGCTTTCAGATAATAATCACGCATGAAAATTTCAACGCCCCTTTTATTCACATCATCTACATATCCAAGCTCAAATGCTACTTTTTCCTTAACATTAAAATCAAGGACATCGGTAATTCCTTCCGTGACAAGATGAAGTTTTATCCTCGTCCACAACAAAAACTCAAACGCATCAATGACAGCATAAAATTTCTCCTCTGAAATCATACCTTTCTCAAACATCAATTCAATCATACTTTTACACATTGACTGATCTTCCGATAAATTCCAAAAATCGGGATCTATGCTTTTAAAAATCCACAGCAATGTATGAAGATCCCTTAAACCACCTGCACTTTTCTTAACATTTGGCTCAAGGAGTTTTATTGTGTTCCCATATTTTTGATGTCTTAGTTTGTTCCCCTCAATTATCGCATTGACAAAATTAAGCGATCTATCACCAAGCGATTTTTCCTTTATCTTCCAGATAAAATGATCGTATAAGTTTCTATCTCCACAAACAAACCTTGACTCAAGCAGTGATGCCCACGATTCAACATCCACATCAAAAAGTTCAAGACATTCATCAATCGTTCTAAAACTGTGACCAATGTTAAATTTTGAATTCCACAAATTCTGAAAAAATTCAACAGCGATGCTTTCAATTTTTTTATCTTTTGATTCAACCAGAAACATTATATCAACATCAGATTTTGGGCAGAGCTCAACCCGACCATATCCCCCAGTTGCAACAACAGCGATATATCCACGAATGTTTAAACTATCATAAAGTGAACTGATAAACTTATCAAGCGATTGAGTCAATAATTTGCTTATCTCAAATGCGTTTCTCTCTTCTCTGCGAAAACTTCTAAGTTTTTCAAAATCTATTTCAATTTCAGATCCCGCTGACATAGCTTGCACTCTTTGGTTTTCCTAAAGTTACTTAAAATTTTTCAATTTTCAGAACTTAAATTTAAATTTGATTAAAAAAACTACTCAAAACATGGCGAGGGAGATAAAACTTTGCAAAATTTCAGATATTCGCTCTGGAAAGGCAAGGTCATTTAAAATAGATGATCTTGAAATTGCTGTTATAAATTTAAATTCAAAATTCTTTGCTTTATCAAACATTTGCCCGCATCAACACACAAAAGTTGTAAATGGTTCTGAGGCTATAGTTGAAGGTGAAAATATAATCTGTCCGATGCACGGATGGACATTTGAGATAAAAACTGGGAAAGCAATCCATGGTTCAGGAAGATTGGAAACTTTTGAAGTTTTTCTCAAAAACGATGAAATATGGATAAAGATCGAAGATGAACAAACATGAATTGACAGAAAAAATAAAACGGAAGGGGATTGAACTCGGGTTTTCAAAAATTGGTATAGCAAAAGTTGAAAAACTTGAACACGAGGGCATAAAGTTATCAGAGTGGCTTGCTAAAGGTTATCATGCTGATATGAAATGGATGGAGAAAAATTTTGATAAGAGAACAAACCCACAAAACATTTTACCTGAGGCAAAATCTATAATTGTGGTTGCTTTGAATTATTTTCAAAAAATTTCACCAGCTAAAATTGATCAAGGTAAAATTTCAATTTATGCACTTGGACAAGACTACCATATCGTCTTGAAATCAAAACTTGAAAAACTTCTCAACTTTATTCGTGAGCTTGTCCCCGATGTGAAGGCGAAAATTTACACCGACACTGGACCCGTGATGGAAAAAGCTTGGGCGACAAGAGCTGGGCTTGGGTGGATCGGAAAACATACAAACTTGATAACAAAGGAATTTGGTTCTTGGCTTTTTCTTGGGGAAATCATTTGTGATATTGAGCTTGAATATGATGAACCAATGGCTGATTTATGTGGCAAATGCACAAGATGTATAAATGCATGTCCGACAAACGCAATAGTTGAACCCTATGTCCTTGATTCAACTAAGTGTATTTCTTACTGGACGATTGAATATAAAGGTAAGTCTTTTCCAGAGGATATTTCAAAAAAATTTGGTAATTTAATTTTCGGTTGCGACATCTGTCAGGATGTTTGTCCATGGAATTTGAAGTTTCAAAAAGAGACCGATGTTTTAGAGTTTAAAGCGTTTGATTATAATATAAATCCTGACTTGCTCAATCTTTCAAAATTAAGTGAAGATGAGTTTAAATTTCTCTACAAATTAAGTCCGTTGAAAAGAGCAAAATTTTTGGGTTTTATGCGAAATGTGAAAAACGCAATCAAAAATCTCGTCTGGCAAAAACTTTTAAATTTTGATTTCAAATGTGCAATTTTTGATCTTGATGGTGTGGTAGCGGATACATTTAAGTTTCATCGCCAATCGTGGGGTGAGATGTGTGCGAGATTTGGGCATAATTTGAGCGATGAAGAATTCAAAAAAATTGTCTTTGGAAGAAGAGGCAAGGAAAGCGCAAAAATTTTATTTGATGGCAAAATAACGGAAGAAGAAGCTGAAAACATAGGAGTTGAAGTTGATAGAATTTTCAGAGAGATAGCGGCTGGGAAGTTAAGAGCTGTTGATGGGGTGATTGAGTTTATACTCACTTTAAAAGAAAATGGGATAAAAACTGGGCTTGCGACATCAGCTCCAGATGAAAATGTTAAATTGATATTTGATGAGTTAAACTTGCATGGTCTTTTTGATATCGTCGTCACATCAAAGGATGTAAAACATGGGAAACCCGCTCCAGATATTTTCATACTTGCAAGCGAAAAACTTGGTTGTAAGCCCCGTGAGTGTATCGTTTTTGAGGATTCTATAGCTGGATTGATATCCGCAAAGAACGCAGATATGTTTGCAATTGGCGTTGAAACTACATTGGATAAAAACGAGTTAATAAATTACGCCGATATTTCAATAAAAAACTTTTCAGAGATACTTGAAAATTTAAAACTAAATAAAAAAGTGAAAGATGCAACCAGTTGAACACAGAAAACTTATAATAATTGGTTCTGGACCTGCTGGTTTAACGGCAGCAATATATGCTGCACGAGCTGATCTTCAACCGCTTGTTTTTGAAGGTTCTCAACCTGGCGGGCAACTCATGCTTACAACCGAAGTTGAAAACTTTCCCGGATTTCCCAAAGGTATTCAAGGTCCTGAATTAATGCAACTTATGAGGGAACAAGCCGAAAAATTTGGAGCAAAACTTGAAATGCTTGATGTGACAAAGGTTGATTTTTCAACAAGACCATTTAAAATTTGGGCTGACGAAGACCTCTACACCGCCGACGCCGTTATAATTGCAACTGGAGCTTCTGCAAAATGGTTAGGGCTTGAATCAGAACAGAAACTGCGTGGTTACGGTGTTTCGGCTTGCGCAACTTGTGATGGATTTTTCTTCAAAGATAAAGAAGTCGTCGTTGTCGGCGGTGGAGACACCGCAATGGAAGAAGCTCTATTTTTAACAAGATATGCAAGTAAGGTGACCGTTGTTCACAGAAGAGACAAACTAAGAGCTTCAAAGATCATGCAGGAAAGAGCAATGAAAAACCCAAAAATAACATTCATCTGGAACTCGGTAATTGAGGAGGTTTATGATGTAGCCCAGAAGAAAGTAACAGGTGTAAAATTGAGAAATGTTTTAACAGGGGAAACAACAGATTACAAGTGCGACGGTCTTTTCATAGCCATTGGACATCAACCAAATACTGAAATCTTTAAAGGTCAAATTGAAATGGATGAAGTTGGATATATAATCACTAAGCCAGGTTCAACTGCAACAAGCGTTCCAGGGGTATTTGCCGCAGGAGATGTTGCGGACAAGGTATACAGGCAAGCAGTGACAGCAGCTGGAACTGGGTGCATGGCTGCATTGGATGCAGCAAGATATCTTGAATCTTTACACGATTAACATTAAGACTTAAATAAAAGTTATGGCTGTGTCGCTAATCTATCACTTTGCGACACAGCCATTTTTAATTTTCTAAATAAAATCCTCAAGAGACTTTTTAGATTAATTTTTCAGATATTGATCAAGCCAATCAAGAACGGTCGTCCACCACAATTTTGCATTCTGCGGTTTTAAAATATGATGCCCTTCATCCGGAAAATAAAGCATTTTTGATGGAACCCCCATTCTTTGTAAAGCTGTAAACATCATAAAACCCTGACTTACATCAACCCTATAATCAAGTTGACCATGAATTACAAGTGTTGGGGTTTTAAAATTCTTAACATAATAACTTGGCGACCATTTTTTATATTGTTCAGGATTTGTCCAGGGGGTTCCTTTAAATTCCCATTCCGGAAACCATAACTCTTCCGTTGAGCCATACATACTTTGAAGATCAAAAACACCAGCATGGGAAACAAGACATTTGAAAATTCCCTTATCGTTGTGTCCGGCGATCCAATTTATCATATATCCACCATAAGAAGCCCCGGCTGCTCCAATTCTATGTTTATCAATGAAATCAAAATTTTTCACAACATAATCAACTCCCTTCATTAAATCTTCAAAAACTTTGCCACCCCAATCACCGCTTATCTCATCCGTGAACTTTTGCCCATAGCCAGTTGAACCTCGTGGATTTATCATTACAACAACATAACCACGAGAGGCAAACATTTGAGCATTCCACCTATAATGGAAATTATCTGCCCACATAGATTGAGGTCCACCATGGATTAAGAAAACAGCTGGATACTTCTTTCCAGGTTCAAAAAACGGCGGTTTTAAGATAAACCCATGAACCTTCGTTCCACCAGCACCTGAAAACCAAAAATCTTCAAGTGAATTCATCTCAAGTTGCGCAATGAGCGAATCATTATGGTGAGTCAGCTGAATTGTTTCAAAGTTTGTAAGATCAAGACGATAAATCTCCGCTGGCTTGTTAATTGATTCCCTCTTGAAAATCAAAAATCGTCCATCAGGCGTAATTGAAATTTCCGTGTTATAACTTTTCCTCGTTATTTGTTCAATTTTCCCAGTTTTAACCTCAATCTTATAAATTGAGTTATATCCTTGATCCTCTGCAGTGAAGAATATAAACTTACCATCAGGAGACCAAATAACTTCTTCAACAGAACGATCAAAATTTTCGGTTAAATTAATTATATTTCCCGTTTCCCTATCATAAAGCATCAATCTATATCTATCGGATTCAAAGCCTGCTCTAAACTGAGCTCTATACGCAATGTATTTTCCATCTGGTGAATAAATTGGCTGATTATCATTCGCTTTATTTATTGTGATTTTCTTTATTTTTCCCCCTTTTGGTGTTGTGATGAAAAGGTCATTATTGGTACTTATAGCGATCATGGTATCAACATTTCTGACAAAGCAAATTTCCTTACCATCTGGAGAAAAAGCATAATCAATTTTTCCGCCAAGATCTATCGGAGGCGTATCATAATCCCCAGGCGTTATATCAATAACTTCTCCAGTGTTAAGCTCAACTGTGAAAAGGTGACTCCTTTTATCATCAATCCATCTATTCCAAATTCTAAATGGCAGTTTTGTAAAAAGTTTTGCTTTTACTTTGCTTAATTCTTTATCTTTTTCTCTTTTCAAATTGCAATCATTATCAGGACAATCGGGATAAACCTGAGATACAAAAGCAATATAATTACCATCGGGAGCCCATACGATGCCATCAGCACCAAGTGCTATGTTTGTTATCTTTTTTATCGCCCCTGTTTCAAGTTCCATGACATAAACTTGGGCTTCCCCATCCCGAGTTGATATAAAAGCAAGTTTTTTACCATCAGGAGACCAAGCCGGCGAATAGTTTGATCCTTCAGATTTTGTTAATTGTTTAACCTCTTTCCCATCAATTGAAACAAGATAAATGTCCCTTTGACCCTTGTTCTCTTCCATGCTATAGGATGTAACAACATAAGCTATCCACTTACCATCAGGCGAAACCGTAAGGTTTGAAATTCTCTTCATTGCCCAGAGGTCATCTACGGTTATAGCTCTTTTTTGAGGGTAAACCGAAAGGGTGCCAAAGACTATAAGTAGAGAAACGATCACGAGGTAAATTTTTCTTAACATGGCTTAAGATGGGTTTTGTTTTTAAAGCCAGATAAATTTTAATCAAAATTGAAAATTAAATCAAAGTTTTTCCTTGCAAAATGAGCGTAAAATTTATATATTTCAACTAAAGAAAACCTGAGAAGTGAAAATTTAAAATGGTTCAATTAAGACAAAGCGATACAGGTTTAAATACCGCAAACCTCATTATGTATCAGATTTCCTTCCGAGTTTGTTTTTATGCCCGCTATTTTGCCCAGTGGTGGCGCAACCACTGGGCTTGAGATAAATTCCAACCATTACAGCTACTTTCCAACATTTTCCCAGAAATTGCCAAATTATCTTTTTTTAAGTAATTTTTTAAACAAAAAATTATGGAGGTGAAAGAACATGATAGTTGTTATGGAACCTGATGCAACCGAGGAACAAATTCAAAATGTCATAAAAATCTTAAATGAATATGGCTTTGATGTCCATCGCTCTACAGGGGTTACAAGAACTGTCCTTGGTGCAATTGGCGTAAAACCAGAATTTGATCACCGAAATATTCAGCTTCTACCTGGCGTTGCTGAGGTCTATAGAATAACAGAACCATATAAATTAGCAAACCGTGCCTTTAAACACGAAGGAACAATTATAGACATAAATGGGGTAAAAATAGGTAGCAACATTGAAGAAATCGTGATTATGGCTGGTCCCTGTGCCGTTGAAAGCGAAGAACAGATATTTACAATAGCAAAACATGTAGCTGAAAATGGAGCTAAAATATTGCGAGGCGGGGCTTTTAAACCAAGAACCTCACCATATTCATTCCAAGGACTTGGTGAGGAAGGTTTAAAACTTTTAAGGTCAGCTGCTGATGAATATGGCTTGCTTGTTATAACTGAAGTCCTTGATACAAAAGATATACCTTTGGTCGCAAAATATGCTGATATACTTCAAGTTGGTGCAAGAAATATGCAAAACTTTGCCCTTTTAAAAGAGCTTGGCAAAATTGACAAACCAGTGATGTTGAAAAGAGGAATGGCTGCAACAATTGAAGAATGGCTTATGGCTGCTGAATATATACTTGCCGGTGGAAACCACAATGTAATACTATGCGAAAGAGGTATAAGAACTTTTGAAACATCAACAAGAAATACACTTGACATAAACGCCATTCCCGTTATTCACAAAAAAAGCCATCTACCAATAGTTGTTGATCCATCACACGCAACTGGAATAAGAGATAAAGTTATTCCCATAGCAAGGGCTGCAATTGCCGCTGGAGCTGATGGTTTAATTGTTGAAGTGCATAATCAACCCGAAAAGGCAAAATCCGATGGACCCCAATCACTATACCTTGACCAATTCACACAACTTATGAAAGAAATAAAAAAAATAGCGGAAGCAATAGGAAGAAAAATTTTATAAACCTATGTTCAACAAAATTTCAATTATTGGAACCGGTTTAATCGGAGGCTCAATAGCTCTTTCATTGAAACAATCAAAAGAACATAATTTCACAATCACTGGATTTGATATTGATCCTCGTTCACTTGATCTCGCTTTTGAGATCGGAGCGATTGATAAAAAAACTAATTCAATTGAAGAAGCAGTAAAAGATGCAGAAGTGGTTTTCTTGTGCACGCCGGTTAAAGAAATTCTGAAGTTAATTCATACAGTGTCAAGTTATGCAAGAGCAGGAACAATAATAACCGATGTTGGAAGTGTAAAAAAAATTGTCCTAAAAGAAGCGGAAAAAATTAAAAAAGATGTTTATTTCATCGGCGGTCACCCTATGGCTGGATCGGAAAGAAGAGGTATAACTTCAGCTGACCCATTCCTTTTTGAAAACGCTGTATATGTGCTATGCCCAAGTTTCAATGTCCCAATAAAGATGGTAAATGAATTTATTGAATTAATAAAGTTAACAGGGGCAAATATAATACTACTTGACCCCGAAATTCACGATAGGATAGCAGGATATATAAGTCATCTCCCTCAATTAATTGCTGTTTTACTTGTCAATACAGCTGGAAGCATGGGAACAGATTATTTATCTTTATCTGGCGGTGGCTTTAAAGATTTAACACGAATCGCATCAAGTCAGTTTGAAATATGGCGTGATATAATTTACTTCAACAAAGAAAAAATAATTGAAGCACTTGATAATTTTATCAATGGACTTAACAGATATAGGGATCTTATCAAATCCGATAGAATAGATGATTTCAAATCAGAATTTGACAATGCTTTTAAATTAAGAAACGAGATACCATCAAGCCGAAAGGGCTTCATAAATGTTTTGCACGATGTGTTCATAATGGTTGAAGATAAACCCGGTGTTTTAAGCAAAATTTCAACAGCGTTATATCAAGGTGGATTGAATATAAAAGACATTGAACTTTTGCGAGTGAGGGAAGGTATAGGTGGGACATTTCGTCTTTCCTTTGGAAGCGATAAAGATGCTCAAAAAGCAATTGAAATAATAACAGAACTTGGCTATAAAGTTTTCACAAGATGATAGAAAAAATTTTCAACATATTCAAAAGAAAAAACGAACAAAAAGAGACACTTAAGATAAAAATAAATCCACGAACACTTGTAGTTTTATGTGGGGTTGCAGGAAGCGGGAAATCAACATTTGCAAAGAAATTTTTTAAACGAACTCAAATTGTTTCCTCCGACCATTGTAGGGCTTTGATTTCAGATAATCCAGCAAATCAAGCGGTGTCAAAACATGCATTTGACCTTTTCTATTTCATAATTGAGAAAAGATTACTTGTTGGAAGATTAACAGTTGCAGATGCAACATCCCTTTCAAAAGAAACAAGGCGACAGTTGATTGAAATAGGAAGAAAGTACGGTTTTAAAATAGCAATAATCATTTTTGATATCCCGCTTGAAATTTGCATAGAAAGAGATAAGAAAAGACCAAGGAAAGTCGGCGAACAAGTTATAAGAAATCAATACATAAATTTTCTTGAAGCAAAAAAATCAATACCGACAGAAGGATTTGATGAAATTTTCATTCTAAACGAAGAAACACTTGATACAGCAGTTGTTGAAATAATTCCCACCTATGTTACACCAAATAACTCAGCAAGTTTATGATTTTTTCTTAACAGAATGATTAAAAAATTTTGCATTGAATAAACCTCAACCGCAAAAGCAGGAAACCCAAGAAATCCTAAAAGTGGCATTTCAAAAACTTTTGGACCAGCAAACGGAATCGGAACAGTATAAATCCATTTACCAATAGCCCAATAGTTCCAAAATTCCCACAACACACCACATATCAAACCGGAAAGAAAAAGAGAAAATAGCGTTGTCAATTTCCCCTTTTCAAATTCATTAAACAAGCTCTCGCCACCAAGTTTATAATTTACCGGCTCAAGAAGAAATGCAAAACCCATCCAAACAAAGGCAAAAAGATAAGAAGCTATTTCAGAGGGCAAAATTAAAGGAATTACAAGAAAAAGTAAGCCAAGGATAAAATAAACTGTTAATTTTTTGTCTGAAGCTGAAGAAGGTTTTTTATTGATTTTTTCAAAAATCGGTTTAACAAGTTGATTCGTCTCAAGTATTGCTGGAAAAATAGTTGCGAAAGACCAGACATAACCGATTGTCCTCGCAAATGCACTTTCTGGCAGTCCGACATAATACCAATTTTTGAGATGAAAATTATAAGCCTCAAAAACCAACCAACAAATCACAGACCAAGGCAACATGATCAAAAACTCCCCAAAGCGACTCTTAATTAACGAGTTACCATAAAGTTTAAAATTTAACGCATCAACAAAAAGAATATATCCAGTCCACACAATTGGAGTAAAATAAATCCCGATGATCTTAACATTTAAAAAAAGCAAAAATTCAGCGATGAAAATTATAAGAATACCAACATATCCATAGAATGGCATAGCCAATATGGCTTTATTTCTTTTGAATGAATAACAGTTAATTTCTTATCCTCATCTAATCTCAACTTCATTTGATAACTCATTTCTATCATCAGGTTTTATCGGAAAATTTTGAGATAAAATTTTCCCAATCTCATCAAGACCATCAATTATTCCATCAAGATATTTGCCCTGTTTAAATTTCTCGGCTATTTTATCAGCGATCTTTTGCCAAGTTTCGTTTTCAACCTTGTCATTTATCCCCTTATCCGCCACTATCTGAAGCTTCTTTTCAGAAAGAAGTATATAAACAAGCACACCTGTTCCATCTTTAGTTTTGTCCATGCCAAGCCGATAAAATTCTCTTAAAGCCATATCAAAAATGGAAAGCTTTTTCTCCATCAAACTCCTTTTCTCTCTAATTGAAACTCTGATTTCTCCACTTGTATTTTTCTCAATTTCCGAAATTTTATCAGAAATTTTTCTCAAATCATCCCTGCTAAATATATCTCTAACCCTCAACATATGTGGTAGAAATTTATTTTCAAGCTTAAAAACGTTTTTTAACCTTCACCAGCTACTGCTTGCTCCTCCACCTCCAAAGCTTCCACCACCTCCAGACCATCCACCTCCTCCAAAACCTCCGCTACTCCATCCGCCCCAACTTCCACTGCTTTTTCTTCTTTCGCTCATTGAACCTAACAACCAAAGCCAAAACAAAGTTGAATCATATCCACCCGAACGAATTGAGTAATGCCTTACATTTCTCATCATAGTGCCAAAAAGTGCCAGCACAACAAATACAATTATGATAAGAATGAGGATTGTCCCAAGTTTTATTTCAGTTCTCCTTCTGGGATCTGCTTTAAACTCACCTTTTGTTGCTGAAATTACAGCATCAATCCCTGCATCTATCCCACCGTAGTAATCTCCCTGCCTAAACCTTGGGCGAACGATATTCCTTAAAATTTGATCACATAACGCATCTGGTAATGCGCCCTCAAGACCATATCCAACCTCAAGTCGCATCTTTCTGTCTTGAATTGCTATCAGAAAAAGAACTCCGTTATCTTTTCCAGCTTGACCAAGTTTATTTTTCTCAACAACTTTAATTGAGAAATCTTCAAGGTCCTCCCCTTCAAGCGATGGGATTATCAGGACAGCAATTTGATTTGTCGTTTCTTCTTCAAACTTTGCAAGTTTATATTCAATTTCATTTGCTTGCTGGGGGGTTAAAACCCCAGCAAGGTCTGTCACTCGTCGTGTTAACTTTGGAACTTCAATCTCAGCGTAAACAAATGTAAAAAATAAACAATAAAGCACCACTGCTAAAAATGATCTCCTCACTTGTCAGAACCATCTTAATTTTAAAATCGTTCAGGCAACCCAAGCTTATTTAAAGTCTAAAATTTATCTTCTTCCATCAACTCTTTCTTTTTCAATTGCTTCTGCAACTGCGATAGCTGCCATGTTAACTATTTCACTTACCTCAGCTCCGGTCTGCAAAACATGAACTGGTTTCTTCATTCCCATAAGAATTGGACCAATTACATCAGCACCGCCAATTCTATAAACAAGTTTATAAGCGATGTTTGCAGAGTTAAGATCCGGGAATATCAAAACATTTGCAGGACCTTTGCCTTTCAAGGTTGAGAACGGATACATTTCTTCAATTATTTCAGGCACCACAGCTGTATCCGCCTGCATTTCTCCATCCACTATAAGATCAGGCGCCTTTTGTCTAATGATCTCAACAGCTTTCTTGACTTTTAATGAGTATTGATTTTCCGTGCTTCCAAAATTGCTAAACGAAAGCAAAGCCACAACTGGTTCTATATTAAATCTTCTGGCTGTTTCAGCTGAGGCGATTGCTATCTCTGCAAGCTCCTCAGGGGTTGGGTCAATGTTTACGGTTGTATCTGCAAAGAAGAAGGTTCCTTTCTTAGTTATCATAATGTAAAGCCCAGAAACGCGCGTAAATCTCTCATCCATTCTTATAATTTGAAGTGCTGGACGAATTGTATCTGGATAGTGTGAAGTTAGACCCGAAATTAACCCATCAGCATCTCCCATTCTCACCATCATTGAGCCGAAATAATTCGGCAGGGTCATGATTTTCCGCGCTTCCTTCAAAGTTACACCTTTACGCTGGCGCAAACGATAATATTCCTCAACATATTCATCAAACCTTGGATATTTCAATGGCTCAATAATTTTAATATCCTTTAAACTAAGCTTGTTTTCTTCTATCTTTTGCCTGATCACACTTTCTGAACCAATCAAGATTGGCTTTGCAATTCCCTCATCAATTAAAATTTGGCTTGCCTTCAAAATTTTTATTTCCTCTCCCTCAGGGAAAACAATTCGCTTCGGATTTTTCTTGGCGATTGCAAAAATTGGTCTCATAATTTCACGAGATATGCCAAGGCGAACTTCAAGTTGGTGCTTGTATTCTTCCCAATCGGTTATTTTAATTCTTGCAACCCCGCTTTCAATCGCAGCTTTTGCAACTGCTGGGGCAACCCAGGTTAAAACTCGTGGATCAAATGGTTTCGGTATTATGTAATTCCTCCCAAATTCAAGTTTTTCACCTCCATAAGCACGGATAACCGAATCAGGAACATCCTGTTTGGCAAGCTGCGCAAGTGCACGAGCAGCTGCAAGTTTCATCTCCTCATTTATCGCCTTTGCCCTCACATCAAGTGCTCCCCTGAAAATAAACGGAAAACCAAGAACATTGTTAACTTGATTCGGATAATCTGATCTACCCGTTGCCATTATTATATCATCGCGAGCCTCAATTGCATCTTCGTAACTTATCTCTGGGTCTGGATTTGCCATTGCAAAGACAATGGGGTTGTCAGCCATTGTTTTCAACATTTCTTTGGTCACAACATTTCCAACCGATAAACCCACAAATACATCTGCCCCAACGAGAGCATCCTTTAAGGTTGCACCATCCCCAAACCTGTCAGTGGCAAATTCCTCTTTATATGGATTCATATCTTCCTTCCTTCCCTTATAAATAACACCTTTCCTATCGCACATGACTATGTTTTCCTTTTTAACTCCAAGGAGAACATAAAATTTTGCACATGCTATAGCTGATGCCCCAGCACCGTTGAATACTACTTTAACCTCATCAATCTTTTTGCCAGCAAGTTCAAGCGCATTCAAAAGAGCAGCTCCACTTATGATCGCAGTTCCATGTTGGTCATCATGAAAAACTGGAATGCTCATCCTCTTTTTCAATTCTTCCTCAATGTAAAAACACTCTGGAGCCTTGATATCCTCAAGATTGATTCCCCCAAAAGTTGGTTCAAGAGCTGCTATTATCTCAATTAACTTATCAGGGTCTTTTTCATTGATTTCAATATCAATCGCATCAATGTCTGCAAATCTTTTGAACAAAACCGACTTTCCTTCCATCACAGGCTTTCCAGCAAGTGCTCCTATATCACCAAGTCCAAGCACCGCAGTACCATTTGAGATAACAGCAACAAAATTCCCTTTCATTGTATATTCATATGCGAGCTCTGGATTTTTATGGATTTCTCTACACGGTTCGGCAACCCCTGGGGTGTAAGCAAGAGACAAATCTCTTTGTGTTAAACATGGTTTTGATGGTATGATTTCAAGTTTTCCTTTCCTCCCCCGACTATGATATTCAAGGGCTTCTTCCCGACGAATTTTAACTCCCATGATAGGTCCTCCCTGAAAAATTTGTTTTAAATTTTTTTAACGAAGGTGAGCCAGGTGCTTTTGAAAGGCAAAGTATGTTTGAAAATTTTTGCATAAGAATAAATAGGTTATTTAATCTTCTCAAATTTAATTTACCAAAATAAAAGAAAATAGGCAAGGAGTGAAGGAATAAAACGAGTTCAGCCCTTGACAGGATAAAAAATAAAAATGGGTAGCCACAGGTTTAACCCTGTAACTACCCAAATTTTATTCACTAATTTAAGATATTTCCTTACTTGACAAGCATCATCTTCTTTACATCAACATATCTTCCCGCTTCAAGTTTATAGAAATACACACCACTTGGTAAACCACTCGCATCAAACTTAACATTGTATCTTCCAGCTTCCTGTAGCTCATTCACAAGTATAGCAACTTCTTGACCAAGAACATTATAAACTATAAGTTTCACATTCGCCCGCATCGGAATATCATAAGTTATCGTCGTCGTTGGGTTAAATGGATTTGGATAGTTTTGATACAAAGTGAAACTCGCTGGAATTCCAGCGGTTTCATCCTTCTCAACTTTGGTAAATGTACCAACAAAATTGCCAGTTACAGGATCAATAAATACAATAAGTGCTTTCTCTCTCCCCGTCGTGACATCAATTCCATTATATATTGCATGGAAATAAATTTTAGTTGTATCTATAGATTGAGAATAAAGATATCCGCCCCCAGTATACTGATACAAATTCCTGAAAGCAGATCCACCGTTTGCTTCGGCAACGGCTGCAAGGGTATCACTATCTTTGTAATTCATAAGTTGCAAAGGCTTATTTAATGGTGTTAAATCTGATATATCAAAAAACGAAGTGTCAACCCAAGCCAAACCTAAAGAAACCCAAACACTAAACTTACCCACGCTGTTACTTTTATAACCATAGTTCCAGATAAGGCATTTCCCATCAACAAGCGTATCATCATCCTCAAATCCCAAAACATACACAAGTTGTGCATCGTTTGCCCTATTCATTGCTAAATTATCAACAACCTCAAATTTCTCCTTCGCAGTTACAGGTTTAAACGAAATCTCAAACTTTTTAACTAATCTACCATCTGAGGGATTAAGATAAACAGCTAAAAATCCTCTGAGATTAAAACTAGTATCAGTCTTAAAATACACAATCCTCCAATATGGATTTACTGTATCAGGCGGATCAAAATCATCACCTGAATAATTTCTCAAGTCATACATAACAGATGTTATCGTATTGGGCTCATTCCTGAAAGCATATCCACCATTAGCTTCGGCGCTATCAAATACAACATCGCTATCAATAAATCTTGTTGGTAAATCAACAAGTGGTCTTGGGGGTGTTGAAACAGTGTCAAGTGAGAGTCCCATAAATGCATTTGCCCAAACAGAAACATATTTATCTTTTGAAGGCGAATAAAAAATATAGGTAGCAGAATATACCTTTCCGTCAAGTGTGTCGCCTGGAACTTCAATTCCTTCAAAAGTTTGGATCCCTCTTAATCTCACATCGCTTGCATAACTTTTAGCAAGCACTGTAACTGTGTCAAGGATTTGTTTTACCGTAAACGGTCTTATCTGAAAAACTCCACTTAAATTTAAACCTGAAACATCGCCACCGCTAACGGTAATTGGATCGGGTTGATCATCTCCATTTGCGTCATAAAACATGAGCAAATCACCGGTTGGATCGAATATCCCATCTCGCTGTGTATCAAAAGCAGCAAACAAATAGTATGTCCCATCGCGAACATATCGTATCTCAAATGAAAAATCAGAATTAACATTAGCAGCGTATTTTACATTTACATTCTCTTGGGCAAGTGGATTCCCATCAAGCAATGCAACTACACCAACATTAGGATCAACGCTCAAAAACTTAAACGGATTCAAATCTTGTAATTTGAGATCAAACGAAAGCGAGTTAGATTTCTTCAAAATTTTAACCTCATTGCCCTGAGATAAAATTTGACCTATCGTCCTTGATAGATCAACCTTTAAATTAGGTACATTAAATTGTGAAATCCCTGTAAATGATGATATACGCGGTGAAGGTGGTGTTATAGTCCCTCTTACGCTTCGCTGACCTATAGTTGATGCGGTCGTAAAGTTTACAACATACGGCTTTTCAAGCATTATTCCAGTTATTGAATAAGCACCAAATAAAATAATACAATAATCCGTATTTGGAGCAAGTGTAAACCACGCTCCAATGGTATCCGTACGTAAAGGAACATATGGCTGAACAAATTGAATTGAATCGCGTGGGTCAAACGCTAAAAAACTTAAAAATGGGAGAAAGGGACCCGCTTCACCAAAATTACGATTTACATCAACTTGATCAGAAAACACAAATTTAATTAAAACGGGAGTTGGTAATGAAGGAACATTATAATCCCCATTATTTGGGTATGAACTTTTCACCCGAAAGCCTTGTGAATATACTGAAATTGTAAAGATGAAAACCAAGATTG
>Ga0209289_100062_pt1 | contig 70662 bp, 72 predicted proteins | sample GXS110809BmetaG_FD_184121 | JGI IMG/M metagenome (GOLD analysis project Ga0209289, IMG submission 184121) | Hot spring microbial communities from Gongxiaoshe hot spring, China to study Microbial Dark Matter (Phase II) - GXS 110809B (SPAdes)... ... | reverse complement strand
CGATGGTGAGTGTGGCCAGGCGAGCCGTGCGCATAAACTCCTCCTTCTGCGCTCCTTCCCCTGCTCCCTCAAGGCTAGAAGCGGGAGTGAGCGGCTTTAGGGTTTATCACCCTTTATATACCACAAACGGGGAGAAAAGTCAAGAGGACGAGACGAAAATCTCGTGCAGATCAGCGTTCGGGTTCTTGTCACAATCCCTGGAGCTGTGATATAAACGTGTTCATCGCTTCAATTAAGAACTCGTAAAGCGAACGCGCACATGGCGCCCGTCCGCAAAGACTTTCAGCGATCCCCACTGAATCGTCGTGGCGCGCTCGACTGTCGTGAAGATCGAGATCGTCTCACTCGAGAGCCCCTGCACAATACCCAAGCCCTCTAGGCGCCCACCCACGCAGCAGCCCACCAATGAGTCTTTTAGCTCGCCCCACAGCAGCACCGACAGCGACTCGACCCCTAAAGCCCGCTGCGCTTCAGCAAGCGAGAAGGGCCAGCGCTCCACAACGAGTGTTGCCATCGGAAGCAAGCGCCAGGCAGCGAGCACCGGGCACGCCAAGAGATTCGATAAAAGCTTTGTATCGAGAGGCTCGCCATGCCCAATGAGCGCGCGCTCTACCCCAAGTTTTGCTAAGTGCCACAGCCGAAGCTGAGCGTTGCGAAAGTATTCTTTGAAAGCGTCTTCGCGAGCACGGATGCGCTCCTCACGGGATTTGCTCCCCGCGTGCGCCACGGGAATTTCTATGACTGTAATATCGTGATGGGCGTAGAGCTTGTAGTACGCGAGCTCCCCAGCGCGCTGGAGCAGCACGAGCACGTCGGGCTGCACAAGCCGAATCAGCTCGCTCTTGTAGGCGCGCGCGGCCTCGCCCGTGATGTAGCCGTCGGTGTCAATCAGTAACGGTCGTGCGGCGGCGCGCAGACAGTGCGCGATCCCTGTGAGCACCTGCAAAAGATTTCCCCTCGGGGAGATATCCCCCACGAAATAGCTTGCGCGGATCTCAACGCGATTATTCGAGAGCACACCGCGGGAGATGCACGCCGGCGGACCGAGCCAGCTCTGCCCCACGTCAGCGTCAATGACTTCTCCACCAAGCTGTTGGTGGAGCTGACGGATGAGCGTCGTCTTACCCGTGTCGGTCGCGCCAAGAAAGAGCACGACTGAACTTGGCGTAATCGCCTCTACGAGCTTCTCCAGCACGATCTTAAATTTTACTTGCTCGCGACGCTCACGCCATCAACAGCAATCGCCGGGGCGTGCACAAAGCCGAAGACCCACTCTGGGCGGTCGCTCAGCGCGATCAGCTTGTCTTTGAGTAGATCATAGACGTTGCCCGCGATCATCGTGTTCTTGACGCGTCCAACGATCTCCCCCTTGCGCACCAAAAAGCCCAGCGAGATGGGATTAGAGAACTCGCCCGCGAGGGGATTGCCTCCCCCAAGCTGCATCACGTTCTCTACGAAGAGGGCTTCGTCTAGATCTTTGAGAATCTGATCGAGAGATTTTTCACCGGGAGAGATGACTCCGCTCGTAAAAGCGATCCCTGGAGGGCGCCGGAAGCCCCCGCCCATAAAGCCCGATTTGAAGCCGTTGCCCGTAGGCTGAGCTTTCGCCAGCGCCGCTGATTTCAGGTCGTAGAGAAATCCCTTGACGACGCCGTTCTCGATCAAAGACTTTCTCGCTGTTGGCGTGCCCTCGTCATCGTAGGGCGTTGATCTGGGCGCGAAATCAAGCGTTCCATCGTCTATGAGCGAGAAGCGCTCATCAAAGACTTTTTGATGGAGTTTCTCGCGCAGCGGCGAGACACCCAAAAAGACGTTGCGCCCGTCCAGCCCCATCATGAACGGCATCAAGAGCACCAGGACTCCCCCACGATAGAAGATCACTGGCATCGCCTTGGTTGGGGCTGGGACGACTTTCTCAGCAAGGCGTAGTCTATCAATGATGCGCTGGGCTACGGCCGCGCCGTCTATCTTGTCAACACGTCGTGAGGTATCTTGATCATAGATGATGAGGATATCGCCCTCTTGTGCCCGCGTGACCGACGCGCCTACACTGACAACGGTGCGTCGGCTTACAAGTTCCAGCCCGCTTGTGTTACATAGGGTGACTTCTTCGAGCTCTTTGACGGCCCACGCGTCGATCTGCACCGTCGCATCGTATGCTCTGATCTTTTCGACGATCTCTTCGCCCAGCGCGATCAGCCGCTGCTCGTCGAGGTGTTCGACTTGCGGGTCAAAGCACTGTACGGGCGGGGCAGGCTGCTTTGCCGGAAACTGAAACGGCGCGGGATCGCCGGAGCGCGCAGATTCCAGAGCGTTTTGTAAGAGATTCGTGTCATCTCCAAGATCGGTCGTGGTCGAAAAACCTAAGCGCCCGTCTTTGATGATGCGCAGGGCCCTGCCAGCTGTCTCCACAACTTTGACGGACTCTAAAGCCCCCGCGCGAAACCGCACGGGAAGCTCGACGCTGTGCAGCTCGTAGATCTCCGCTGCGTCTGTCTGCGTAGCGACTCTTTCTAACAAATCTGGTGCGCGCATTTGGTTTCTCATGCTGCCTTCCCTCCTATAGTGAGATTGCGCACGCGGATGTGCGGGCCGCCGGTCGTGATCGGCAGCGGGAACTGCCCATCCTTGCCGCAGCCTCCAGCAGAGCCCTTGATCACGAGATCGTTCCCAATCATCTCGATATTTTTGAGCGTCTCGAAGACGTTGCCTGTCAGCACCACGTCGCGCAACAGCTCTCCTACTTGTCCGCGCACGATCTCGTATGCGTACATAGCTTCGAACGTAAATTGCTCGATCATCGTCTGGCCGCCAAAAGCCCCGCACGCATAGATCCCGTAGTCTATATCTTTGAGCATCTGCGCAAACGTAGCTGAACCCGCTTCGATGTACGTATTGCGCATCCGCACGATGGGCTCAAACTGATAGTTGACGGCGCGGGCGTTGCCTGTGGACTGAGCGCCCATCTTCGCAGCTGTTTGGCGGCTGTGCAAGAAACTGTTTAAGACTCCGTTCTTGATAAGATAGACTTTTTGTCGTAGGGTGCCTTCGTCATCGTACTTGAAGTTCCCTCGAAGTCCCGGCAGATAGCCGTCGTCGACAACGTTCAGCTCTTTGACGCCAAATTGTCGCCCTATCTTGAGAATCTCTTGGAGCCGAGGGTTCTTGAAGAGAAAGTCAGCTTCGCACAAATGCCCGAACGCTTCGTGGATGAAGACCCCGGCGAGATCTGGGTCCAAGATAGCCGTGTAGACGCCGGCGGTGACGGGCTTGGCCTTCAACAGATCTAAAGCGCGCTGTGCTGCTTTGAGCGCCTTCTCTTCTTGATTTTCTACAGCTTCGAAGCCCGCGAGCCACCCGTGCGATTCTGCGCCCATCTGGATGTTCTTCTCGCCCTCGCGCGCCGTGGCCGACAAGAGCAGCGTCACGTCGGGACGCTCCTCGACGATAAAAGTCCCTTCAGAGTTGGCGTACGTTACTTCCTTGAACGAGTCGGTATAGCGCGCACTGGTCGAGACGATCTTGTCGCTTTGCTTCAGCATAAGCTCATTATATTTTTGCAGAAGCTCTTGCTTTTGGCGCAGCGAGACCGAGCGCGGGTCTTTCTTTACAGTAACTCGCACTTCGTCTTGGACGGCTTGAGCTGGCGCTAGGGTCGCTTTCTCTGAGACCTTGGTACTAACGGCTTTCGCAATGCGATATGCGTCTTCGACTCTTCTCTCTAGATCATCGAGCGAGTTGAAGACGGCGATGCCCCAGCCGCCGCCTACTAAGCACCGCACGATCCCGCCCAGCTCCGACGACGCTTCGAGATTCTCCAGATTGTCCTTGCGATAGATGACCTCCGTGCGCCACTCGCGCTCGACTCGAATCTCCGTATAGTCGGCGCGGCTGCGCTCCAACGCTCGTAAGATCTGATCTCTCATGGCGCTTGGCCTCCTTTCTGAAATTAGTAGTGCCCCAGCAGCCCGCGATCGCGCGCGACGCCCTCTAAACGCTTAAAGACCAGATATCCCAGCACGAAGTACGTCCCTGACACTGCGATCAAGAGCAAAATATCTGCGAAGGGCATCGCATAGAGCGACTGGCCGCCGATAAGCACCCGCCCGATGAGATGCACGCCCCACGTCACGGGGAGGAACTTCGCCCACGGGAACGTCTCCAAAGCACTCGCTGCGATCACCAAGGCCACCCACACAAACTGAAAGATCTGAAAGACGGCTTGAACTTGTTTGAAGACTAGCGCCAGCCCGCCCATGGCAAACCCAAAGCCGTAGACCCCCCACACCGTCAGCAACATCAAGGGGATGAGACTCAAAAAATCGAGATGGAGCCATTTCCCTGTGAGGGCCATCATCAATATAAAGAGCCCTAGCGTCAGAGCCATATTGATGACCAAGAACGAGAGAATATAGCTCAAGCTCACCCAGCCAAACCCCAACGGCGACATATAGAGCTGTTCGAGCGTGCCCTGCTGGGCTTCGTTGATGAAATCCCACGTCAAATCTGAGAACGCAAAGATGATAAACGTCCAGAGCATAAACCCCATGACGATGCCTTCTAGTGTATTGCCGAAGCTGGGGTTGCTCCCGCCGATGAACTTCGCTCCGTAAAAGATGACGAGGAAGATCATAGTGATGCTTACGATCCCAGCAGCGAGGTTAAACGGGTAGCGCCAGATGATGAGAAAGTTCTTCTTCATCATCGCTTTAAGCAGATAGAGATATCTCATTGCTTCTCCCCCTTCACGATGCGCAGGAAGATCTCTTCTAAGTCGGGATACTGCTTGCCCACGGACTCCAAGCGACAGCCATTCTCCCTCAAAACGTCAATGATCTCGTAGACTTTCTGGCTGTCGAGCAGCTCAGCTTCGATGACTGTACGCTGCCCATCTCTTGTGATCTTGATAAGATCAAACTGTTTGAGCTTCTGCTCTTGAGCTGGGCTGAGGTGGCCCTCAATCTCAAAGCGATAGGCACTGGCCGAGAAGAGTTTTTTCAGATTCTCTATTCTATCGTCCACGACGATCCGACCGTGATTAATAATAATTACTCTCTCGCAAATGTCTTGGACGACGTTCATATCGTGACTCGATAAGAGAATGGTGCGCTCGCCGCGCTCGGCCATGCGTTTTAAGATCCAGCGCAGCTCGTAGCTTGTTTCGACGTCAAGCCCGAGCGTTGGCTCATCTAAGAGCAAGATGGGCGTGCGCTTCACAAGCGCGCACGCGACGGCGAGCTTCTGCTGCATCCCGCGCGAGAGCGCCCGCGCTTGCTCATGGATTTTCTCTTTCAGATTGAACATCTCGATCAATTCGTCAATATAAGATTTGACCGAGCGCAACGACTGCCCCTGCAAGCCTGCAAAGAACTCTAGATTATCTTTGACAGTGAGGCGCCAGTAGATATTGCGATTGCCTTCGAGGACGGCTGTGACTTTCTCCAGGGCTGCGCGCGGGTTTCTGATCGCATCGGCTCCGTCGACCCAGATCTCTCCTGAAGTCGGGCGCAAGATCGTGCCGATAGACTTAATAATAGTTGTCTTCCCGGCGCCGTTGGGCCCGAGCAGTCCCACGACTTCGTTCTTATAGACGTTGAACGAGACGTTGTCCACAGCAACGATGTCGCCGCGCCGGCGGCTGCGATAGATCTTGGTGAGATTCTTCACGGCCAGCACAGGCTCAGCCATTGGAACTCCTTTCCAGAAATACTTGGATGTGCTCAGCAAACTCTGTGAAATCGTCCAAGTTGCGCTGAATCATCTGATAGACCTTGTCCAAGTCAATGCGCAAGTACTCATGAATGATTAGGTTTCTCAGGCCAATCATCTTCTCGATCTTGGGGCGCAGGTCTTCAGGGATGATCTTCTCCTAAGCCAGCAACCGAGCGACATCGCGATACTCCTCAAGGCGACCTAAATTCAAGCTTGCAACCAGATGGGTCCCGATATCAATGACAGCCTGAATCGCCCTCTGCAAGAGATGGAGCGCATAGACATAGTCACGAGGGTTGGTGATAAACTGTTCTTTGGGAACGCGCTGAAGCTCTCGCAACAGCACCAACTGCTCTTCAAGCTTCTTCAGGCGCTCCTGCACGATAGCGCGGTCGAACACCAAACGTCCCCTCCTTCAGCCGGTTCTTGAGATACTCAAACTGCATATCTAAGATGGGCTTGAAGTCCAGGTACTCTGCAAAAGCGCGCAACTCAAAACGCTTGAGGGCGCTCCCATCACGGCAATAGAGCAGCTTGCCCTTGGTGACAACTTGGTGCTTGAGCAAAGGTGGCGCGTGGTTGAGAATTACAAGATCGATCTCATCAGTGTGAAGGAGCTGCATGAGATCGAGCGTCATCTGCAGTCGCCGATCAAAATATTCATTAGGGGGTACGTCCTCAGGCAAGAGCACCGCGATATCGAGATCGCTCACAGGGGTTAGCGTGCCCTGGGCCGCTGAACCAAAGAGATAGAGCGCAGTGAGCTTATGTTCTTGAGCGTATTGAGCCAATCGCTCTTCAAGCCTTGAAAGCTCCATAGCGCCTCAAGATTACCGAAGAAGCTTGCTGTTCACCAGCCCGAGAGGCCTTACGCGCCCTTGCGCAACTCTTCTATCTCTTTTTCAACCTCTCGTAGTTCTTCTTCGATCTCGCGCTTGTAGTCTTCCAGATCGCGCTTGTACTCTTCAAGCATCCGTAAGTACTCTTCGCGGCGCGGGAAGCGCCACGGCTCCCCAAAGAACGCGCGAAACGGCCCACGATGCATATAGAACGCAAACGGGAAGTCAAACCCGATGAAAAACCCACGACGGCGCATGGCAATCACCTCCGCAGTTCATCTCTTCCCAATGCGAATATCCCCGCTCGATGTTTCAATGCTGATCTCCGCGCTAGGGCTTTCGCCCACGGTGCCGCGCAGCTCGCGCTCGCTGAGCTTGCCCGTCACTGTCAAGGGGAAATCGGCCTTGATCTCCCCAGAGCTGGTCTCCGCAGCGAGCGCAAAACGCGCGTCAGCGGGCAGACGTATCGCGACATCCCCGGAACTCGTCTCGAGCTGCCAGCGAGCGCTCGAGCCCAACGCCGAATCTACTCGAATGTCCCCGCTGCCCGTGTCAACGTGAACGCTACTGCCGATCTCCTGGAGCACAACATCGCCCGAACCGACCTCTATCGTCACGTCGCCCGAGATGGTGCTCAGCTTCACATCGCCACTGCTGGCCTTGGCGCTCACCTTGGCAGCACCTGAGACTTTGATATCGCCACTCCCGGTGCTGACGGCGACTTCGCGCTCAATACTCGTGATCTCGATGTCGCCAGAGCCGGATTCAGCCTGCACCGGCCCGCGAATCTCATTCACGACTAGATCCCCAGAGCCAGAGTCTAACTCGACTTCAGTATCATAGGGCACCTGAATATCGAAGTTTATAGAGAGAGACGGGCCAAGAAACCAACTCGAACCCTCTCGATACTTGCTCAGGTCGCCGATCCTTACGGTGTTGCCTAAGATCTCGATGGGGGGATCGGCTTTGATCTTCTCGGCCAGCTCATGCGCCTGTTGTCTGGTGAGGGCATGAATGAACATGTGGCCCTGTACTGAGACTGTGCCGTCTGTCCCGCGACGAACGTGAACATCTCCGCTTCCGGTATCTACGATCAGCCTTGTTGGCGCGCTCACGGAGAGTGTACGCTCGAAACGATCTTCAATTCGTGCCATAAAATCACATGAGTCGGCAGCTATGCTGAGGAACCCCATGAAACTTCACACCCAAGCTGCCTTCATGCTCGTTCACCTCCTTACAGTCGCATTTGTTCTTTCACCACGCTCTTAGGGTCTATGTGCAACGACTCTGAATATTCGACCCGCTCGATGCGACACTCCGGCCCAAGTGTGACGCGCTTGCCGCGCACCGTCTTTGCAACTGTCGCTTCAAGATATATCTCGTCAGCTTCGATAGTCTCTGCAGATAGCTTGATCTGGCGTCCCCACCACCGTGCCAGCCAACCCCAAAATGACTCTCGCTTGCGCACGGTGATGCGCTCCCCGCCAATCTCCCGCGCCCAAGAACGCTCATCCAGTTCAAGCTCTAGCTGATCAGCTGCGAGAAGCCCGTCAATGCGAAACGCCCCGCGACCGCGCAGCTCCGACGCTTCGACGTCGCCGCCGGCTGCAAGAACCCCGCCAAACCTCGCGCGCTGCGCCCGAAGATTTTTCGCGATCTTGATTGTCCCACCATTAGAGAATTCTTGAGCCTGTACACTCCCCTCGATGCTGCCCGCTCCAGCAGCTTTAAACTGCTCGCTCTGGACGTCACCGCTGACTTTCCATGCCCCAGCAGCGTCGAATTTCTGCGCCGTCACAGCCCCGACAATCTTGCACGCCCCAGCGAGGCTGACTCTATTCGCTTTGACCTTCCCAACGATCTTTCCCGCGCCAGAGATCACTACAGAGTCAGCTTCGACGTCGCCCTCGACCCGGCCAGCGCCAGAGATCGTGACGCGCTCGTAGAGGCCACCTGTAGCCTTGCCTGCCCCCGCAATCGAAAGACTACCCTTCTTAGCTGTCATGCTTTCTTCTGCTCCTTCACCTGCGCCCCCGGCGCGATCTCTAAACTCTCAGAGTACTCGATTAATTCGATCTCGCACCCCTCGCCAATCTGGACTTTCTTGCCGCGCACAACGCGTGCCCTTGTGTTCTCTAGAAAGATCTCGTCGCCCTCGATGGTGTCAGCTTCGAGATATCCAGACCCTCTGGACCACCCAAACGCCTGACCAAGCCCTTCGCTCACGGCGCGTTCGACCTCCTCGCCAATACGCCCCAGCTCTTCAAAGATGCTCTCTAACGTCTCGCCCAGCTCCTCCGGCCCACGCTCGAGATGGATATGCACGCGCGGCGCGCGTCGCCAGCCCCAAAACGCTCCCCCGCGCCGCCGCACTTCAATGCGCGTCCCGCCGATCTCCGTCACTTTTCCGCCGCCCAGCTCGATCTTGATCTCCTCTGCGGAGAGCAAGCCCCCGATCTCAAAGCCCCCGCGCGATAAGAATTTCTCAGCTTCGACGTCTTCCGCCACCTTGAGCGATCCTGCACTCGTGATCTCCTTGGCTTTGAGAGAACCCTCAATTGTCTGCGTCCCAGCGATCTTCACTTCGTCGGCATGGACGTCTCCTTCTATGGCGCACGAGCCGGCGGTCTTCATTCGCTCAGCTCGCACGTCGCCGGAGACGCGACACGAGCCCGCCGTCTTCAGTTCTCTTGTCTTGACGTCTCCGTCAATGCGACAGGAGCCAGCTGTCTTGATAAGATTCGCGTCGACATCGCCTTCGATGCGCCCAGAGCCAGCGACGGTCACTGTGTCATAGACGCCACCGCTGATGCGCCCCGAACCCGCTAAGTGCACGTTCTTACGTTTTTGTTCGGACATAGCTCCCTCCTAGCGCCGCGCTTGCCAGAGCCGATAGACCAAATAGACGAGCGCCGCGACGAAGAGAAAGATGAGCACGGGCGAGCCGGCCAAGACGCTCAGCACCAGCCCTACTAAAACGATGGGCAAGAGTATCGGCGCTAAGATCAACAACGGAATCCCCAAGATCGGCAAGAGCACGATGCCCACAATCCCTAATGCCAACGCAAGGGCGAAGAGCACGACCCCGCCCACCACAAGACCCACAAACGCTATGATGGGAATCACTATGATCCCGACGATGACCAAGACAGGAATAGCGATGAGCCATCCCAGCCACCCGCTTGCCTCCCAGTTGCCGATTCGTATCTTCACAGGGACCTCCTTTGCTGGCCCTCACCCTCGGCCCCTCTCCCGTAGGTCACTGCGGGAGAGGGGTGCCCGCCGGGCGGGGTGAGGGCCTTAATGTCTGTCGTTGCTGTAAATGAAAGAGTTCACAGCGCCCCCAGCTTCAGCTTCACGTCTTCTAAGATCTTGTTCAGCTCGACCTTCGCCACGAGCCGCGTCTGCGGGTCGAAGAGACACTCTTGCGAGAAGAGCGCGCAAAAGCTGAGATGGGGCTTGCGCTCTGTGAGCGCAAAGCTTCCGGGCAGTTCTTTTCGTGCGACCGCAAGCGTCCACGCGAATTCTTTCGCTTGGAGCTTGGCAAAATCGCTCGACAGGAGCGTCAAGATCACCAAATTCAGCTCCTCGGGCTCAAGCTCGCTCGTGCGCAGCGTCTCGATCACAGCTAAAAAGATCAGCTCACGAAAGCTGAACGGCCCCGACTCTCTACGAATCGTCTCATAGTACTCTAAGACTTCCTTGCTCAGCCAGCCCAACCCTAGCACTTCTTCGCGCTCGAAGTGCCTGTCCTTGAGTTCTGGGGAGAGCAATTGCGCGATCTCCTCGAGAGACTTTGTGTCTTTGAGCGCTTTGATCTTCTCGATGCGCTCTAAGATCTTCTGTTTGGGTAGAAAAGTCTCCTGCCCTGTGAACGTCGATTTGCGAATGAACCATGATTCGGGGATCAGCCCCTCGCGCTTCCAGCGATAGAACTGCCCGTACGAGATGCCCGTCAGCTCTAGAACCTCTTTCTTGCTGATCAGCTCTTCCTCAGCCATGGCCGATCTCCTTGGGGGCCTTCGGCCCGGCACGCTCATTATAACATAACACTGTTTTGTTTAGCAAGCCAAAAAAATTTAGAGCTTCCAGTTCATCTGGCCGTTGGTGCCGAAGGCTTTGAACGCAAGAGCGAGAAATTCTACAAAAAATCTTCGCTCTTTGCGCGATTCATCTCGCTGCGTATGGGCCTCGCTCAGCAGTCTTCGTATGGCTGCTTCGCGCTCGAAGCGATCCTGCTTCTCTCTTGCTACTAGCCTTATCTTCAGCTCATCGAAGATATTGAACATCGCCGCCTCCTTTGGCTGTGATAGCGTCATTGTAACATAACACTGTTACGTTTGTCAAGGGTTTCGACGCAAATCAACAACAGTAGTTACCTTCGGCGCCTTGGCCTCCGCTGCCAGCCCCCTCGCACCAAGTCCCCTAGCGAGATGTTATAATCTGATACTAGTTCTTGTACGACTGGGCTAGGTACCCCTGCTCGTCTCAGTTCGCGCTCGTAGCGCCGCACTGCCCAATATTTGCTCCACCCCAGCGTGAGCGCTAGCCACCCCAGCTTCAATAACAAGCTCTCTGCCACCCAGAGAGCCAATAAAACTGTTCTGGCCCAGCGCCACGCCTTCATAGCTCACGACTCCTTCTTCAGCTCTTTCTCGATCTCTTTCTCGCCCAGCTTCAGGCTTGGCTTGGCCAGATCTCTTAGACTTATCATATAGTTCTTGGCCATCTCCATTGCTTGCTCTTGGGGGATGCCCTGCTTGAGCAGCTCGCTGTAAAAAGCTCCCACGGCCTTGCCAAACTGCTCCCCAGCTTCTGCTGAATAGACCACGTCTCGCAGCCCTTTCAACAGCGCTGGGATCTTGTCCGCGATCTTGTCTAAAAGCTGCGCAACTTCTTCCGGTCCCCATTCTTCTTTAGACATTCTTTTTCACCCCTTTCTGCGCTTTAATTCCCAGCCGAGCGCTGCGATCTCCGGCTCGAGTTTTACCCGCCCACGCTCGTAGAGCACGCCGAGCGAAAACCCCAGCGCGAAGATCTGCCAGCTCAGCTGAGCTATCGTATGTCGTCCTTCAGAGCGAATCCGTTCAACCGTCCGAGCGAGAAGCTCTTCAGACGGCTCTGGGACGCTCTCGACGCTCAGAGCGACAAGCGCTTTTATCTGTTGAATCTCTTGAAGTTCGCGCCGGCAGCGCGCACACTGCGCGAGATGCGCTTCGACTTTGGCGCGCTCTTCTGCTGTCAGCGTGCCGTTGGCGTACCAGGGCAGAAGTTCTCTTAGCTCTTGGGGACAGCGCAATCTCATAGAATCTCACCGCCCGCGCTCAAAATCTTCTTGAGCTGCTCTTTCGCATAGTACACACGACTCTTCACTGTGCCCTCTGGACACCCCAAAATCTGCGCGATCTCCGAGTACGAGAGATCGTTATAGAACGCGAGCATCAGCACTTCGCGGTGCTCCGGAGAGAGTTTTTCCAGAGCAGCTCGCACACGCTCTGCTTGCGTCTCGCGCTTTGTGATCTGCTCTGGAGTCGCGCGTGTTGACGCTTGCCGGTCGAGCTTTTCTCGTATAAGTTCTGGTTCGCGCTGGCGCGCCCGTGCCCGATCTAATGCTTTGTTCCGAGCAATCCCCAAGATCCAGCTTGAGACCTGGCTCTGCTCTTTATAATTCTTCGCGCTCTTCCAGACAGCGATCATCGTCTCTTGGACGACCTCCTCTGCGTGAGCACGGTCATTGAGATAGCCCATAGCGAAGCGAAAGATTCTCGGCGCATAGCACTGAAAGAGCTTCTCGAAGCTCTTTTCGTCTCCCTGGGCGATCTGGCGAACCCATGCAATCTCATCGTGCATCCGCGTGCTCCGGCTATGAGTATAGCACTTGTGAGTCGTCTGAGAGAAGGGGAGGGTTCAGCGGGGTTGACGGTAGCGAGTTCGTCGACTAAACTTAAGTGCTCTTTCTTTGCCAGCCGCAGGCTGGCAAAGGCGAGGCGCAAGCTCCTAGCTTGTGCGCCCGTAGCTCAATTGGAAGAGCAGCGGCCTTCGGAGCCGCGGGTTGGGGGTTCAAGTCCCTCCGGGCGCGCCAGGCTTCGCCTGGACTGTACGCCTTCGCCCGCCGGAGGCGGGCGAAGATGAAGCCCACGCGCAGCGTGCGGGGGTGGCGGAATTGGCAGACGCGCAGGACTTAGGATCCTGTGGGGCAACCCGTGGGGGTTCGACTCCCCCCCTCCGCAGAACAGTCTGGCAGTCTCCGGTTACGAGTTCTCAGTTTCAAACTAAGAACTCTGAGCTGTTATCGCACCGGCTCCGCCAGCTGCGCCACCGCCCCCACAATCGCCTGCACTATCCGCCGTGCATACGACAAGTTGAGCGCTTCGAGCGTGTCCCCTGTCGTGTGGTAGTACGGGTTGAAGTCTTCAGTCTCGCCAAGCTCTGTATCTTCAATGATGAGCACCGCGGGATAGCCCTGACGCGCAAACGACGCGTGATCGCTCCACGGCGGCGCTTGATCGGGCACCTCCGGCGCCAATCTCAAGTCATAGCGATTGTTGATTGAGATGAGGAGCTGCCCAAGCTGATACGAGTCTTCGTCTGGGGCTTGGATCTCGAAGACCCCGTTGCCGTCGCTGTCGTAGCCGATCATGTCCATATTGAAGACGCCCACGATATTAGCACCCTCGCGCTTGAGGCGGCCCGCATAGGCCCGACTGCCTACTAGGCCCTGCTCCTCCCCGGTAAAGAGCACAAAATAGATAGAGCGCTTGAACTTATATTGACTCAAGACGCGCGCGGCTTCGAGCACCCCGGCGCTCCCGCTGGCGTTGTCGTCCGCCCCAGGGGCGATCCCGCTCGACCGGACTCCCTGGGCGACGCTGTCCAAGTGCGCCGTGATGAGTATGATTTCTGGGCTTTCCGTGCCCGGCAGGACCGCTTCGACGTTATGGGACAGCCCGACCCGACACGAGAGCGAGTACGGGTCAAGTTTCGTCGGCAAGCCAAGACTCTCAAAATATGTGCGCGCATACGCGACAGCGCGATCAATCGCGGGGCCGTCGCACGCCCAACGCGATCCTTGAGCGTTGCATGCCTCCCCGCCCTCGGCAGACTGCAATTGACAAATATGATCGCGAAGTTTTGATTCTTCAACTTGATCCATCAGCTGCGCAATAAACGGATCTGTCGGTTGCAACGCCGCTTCGACGACCGAAAGCTGCGAGACGAAGCGTGCAGCCCCCAATGCCCCAAAGAGCAAAAAGACAGCAGCGATACTCGCTAAAAATCTCTTCATGGCTAGACTCACCTCGTGGCAGCTATTTTGCCAATTTTTCGGGAAATGTCAAGCGAGATCTCAGATGAGACTCTCTTTTAACCGGATCTCAAAGGGCTCGGCGATCTTGCTCAAGCTCTCTCGGTCACGCAGATAGATCTTGGGGCCATCAAGGTCTACATAGCCGCGCTCTTTAAACGAACTGAGGGTGCGGATAGCTGTCTCTGTCGAGATCCCGGCCATCTCCGCAAGCTCCGAGCGCGAGAGATCCACACCGACGTAAATCCCGCGTTCTTCAGGGGTTCCGTAGACTTGAGCCATCATCAGCAGCAGCCGTGCCAACCGCTCATCGCTGCCACCATAGCTCGTCTCGATCAAGCGGTCTTGGAAGGCCTTGATCTCCCGCACTAGCTTCTCAATGATCTTCAGAGCCACGCTGGGATGCTTCTCCAAAAACGAGATAAACGGCTCCCGTTGGTAGAAATTCATTCTTGTGGGTTCGAGCGTCTGGGCATAGGCGGTGTAGACTTCCCGATCGAACATGGTCTTTTCGCCAAGCATCTCACCGGGGCCTAAGAGCTTGAGAATCTGCTTCTTCCCTTGAGGGGAGTGCTTGGCGAGCTTCACTTTCCCTGTACAGATGACGTAGAACCCAAAAGCCGGCTCGCCTTCTTGAAAGATCAGCTCGCCCTTATCGTATGAGACCGGGCGCGCCATGGCCCGCAATTCCTTGAGCCCTCTCTCGTCTAAGTCTGAAAAGATCCATGAACACTCGCCGCGACAATCCGCCGGATGCCCCCCTGCTGGAGCAATGGCCATACAACACCTCCGGCTCTAAGTTTACGCCGTCACGCGCGCAAACTCAAGTCGTCGATCTTACAGCCAAGCGCGGTACGCGCAGCAGCGCCAAACAGCTCTGTATTTGTGATGATAGCCATCACGAAGTCTATCGGTCGGGGCGCGAGCCATGCCTCAAACGCTATCTCGACGCTGGAAGCTCACCCAGACCCTGCCCACCCTCAGCGCACGAGATTCGCGACTATGTGCTCAAGTAGCTGCCTAGATAGAGATAAATGCTATTGCGAGGGCTCGTTTGGCACCCCTGAGAAGGGAGCCGGGGTAGGCTCTGAGGATTTGGGCTCAAGACCTAACACCTTGCGCACCAGGGGATTGCGTCTATCGAGACGATATCCCTCGATTTCGCGGCTCTCCCCCGGATAATACTTGAGGACGATGCGGCCGTCGCGCTTGAGGCGCTCGAAGAAATCTCGTGCTTCAGCCCATGCGGTAAAGCCGAAGTCGGGCTGCTCCATGAGCTTGTCGATCACGAGCTTCCAGCCAATGTAGTGATACGTTCCCTCCAAAAGCTCGCGCTCCAGACGATCGAGGAGCTTAATAAATTTCTCAAGGCGCTCGTCTATCGCTGTATCAGCGTTGAACGGCACGTACACAGCGACGTCCTTGAGCACCTGGGCAACGGTGCCCTCCAGCCCACAGATGATCACTTCTTTGCCGAAGTCGTTGCGTGCCAGATTGACGACATCTAAGAAGATCTTGTCTCCAGTGAGCAGCACATAGCGGGTGATCTCTTTGCGGAAGGCCAAAGTCCGTAAGACGTCTACGGCCATGCGCATATCGATTTTGTTTTTCGTGGGGCGGCCCTCGCGGTCGCGATCTTTGGGGACGTTGATCGCTTGGACGCCCTCGTTATCGAGATCGATTTTGAAGTGTTCAGGGTACGTGAGCTCGCTGAAGTCCGCGTAGACGTTGATGAACTTGACGCTTCCAAAAGAGCGAGCCTTCTCAACAAGTTCGTCGGCAGTCAAGTCGCGTCCGTATTGATGGCGAAACCCGATATAGATATTTTCCAAGTCGACAAAGACGGCAGTTTCGAGTTGTCCGTTCATAGAAATTCCTCCTTGTCTTGGAAGACACTCATGGAGTTCGCCCAGTTTTCAAAGATCACAGAGTCACTTCATTATAAGAAGCGCATGGAAAAAGTCAAATGCTCACGAAGGGCTTGCGAGAAATCCTAAGATCGCCCTGTGGACTTCGTCAGGGCGCTCGCGTGGCGCCCAGTAGCCACAGTGGGGAATAGCCTGGCTCACTGAATGCACAGCGTGTCTAGGTAAGGCCATCGTTTCTGAGTCATTTATCTTTATTGTGCAGCTCTTGGAGTGCTTGTTCGAGCTTTCGCACACGTTCCCCAAGGTGTCGCACCGCCTGGCGCAGCGCGTCGAGCTGCAGCTGCATCGTCAGCATGGGCAGATAATTCGCTCGCTCCCCTGTCTCGACGTCCTGCACCCACAGGGCCGGCTGCACCCCCATGGGGAGCTTTTCGTCCTCCATCTCTAGACGAAATTGCACATACACCAGATGAGCGTCGTCGAGCCAGAGGGGGAAGAGCCAACCGTTCGTCTGCTGCGCGAGCGGCTTCACCCCGTCTTCTGTGGCCAGATAGAGCGTCGACTGGAGGAAAAACTCTATTCCCATACGATAGCTGACGAGTGTGAACGCCACGCGCTGCCCATCGGGAGAGACGGCCAGCTCATGAACGGCTTCTCCTTGGGGAAGCTCGAAGAGGAGCTGACGCGCCCCAGAGGTCAGCTCAACTTTGTAGAGCCCCAAGCGAAGATCCTGAGCTGTGCGCGGTGACAGCGTCATCAGATTCGTATAATAAAGCGTCTGGCCATCGGGGGAGAGCGCCAGCGGCCCTGGACCATAAACGCTCTCCGGATACGAAGAATCCTGAGGAACCCCATAGAACCAGATGTCTCTGACCAAGACCGTCTCTTCAGCTGTGGCCAGGTCGTAGCGCACGATCATCCCTACGGGGTATTGTTGATTACCCATCTGGACAGGGCGTTCTGGCTTCTGGCGCGCAAGCAGCAACGCTTTGCTATCGGCAGTCCAGTTGACGCGAGTCAGATAGACCGTGGGCAAGGCCGCGATCTCCTTGGGAGGATCTTGCTCAAGATCTAGAATGACGACGGTAAACTGCTGGAAATCGTAGCCCCTAGACTCTCGCAAGAATGCCATGTATCGTCCATGGGGCGAGGGAGCGAGGGCGCTTATGGAACCCTTGAAGTCTGCCCAGAGCCGCTGTGTGTTGTGGAGTGACAACGGCTTGAGCTGCAGGAGCAGGCTCGGGTCATAGACCAAGCGCTCTATGTCGTCGAAGTTCATAGGGATTCTGTAGATTTTTCGAGAGTCTCCAATCACATAGAGCACGTCGTCGGCGCCCCAGCGAGGCCACGACAAGTCCTCCGAAGGGTCTTCAATCACCGAGAGGGTGACTCCCAATGCCGGATGGAAGAGCAAAATCTTGCTTGTGAGGTCTTGGGGCTTTTGCGGGGGCGGGAACGGGGCACGGCTCCCGGTGAAGACGACCCACCCCTGGGGATGGACGTCCGCCCACAGTGAGACCGTCCGGGGAACGTAGACCCCGCAGCCGCCAACGATGAGACTCGCAAACACTAAGAGCGCTGACACCAAGACTAAGACCCTGCTTTGGCATAGCGCTGCTAGAAGTCCCACATTCGCCCTAGCCTTCAAAAATTTCAGCACGTGCATAGGAGCCTCCCTTCTTGTCAAGGCTAGTTTATTACAGATATGCTATCCCTGCCAAGTACTCTCAAGATTGCTATAATCGCTGTGGTGATCGTCGTGCTCGCTGCTGATCTCGTTATTTTGAACGCAAATATCTACGTCTCATCGGGGCGCGTGCAAGCGCTCGCCGTGCGCGACGGCAAGATCGTCGCTGTGGGGAAAAACGAAGAGATCAGAAAGCTCGCTGGGCCAAAGACACAGATTGAAGACCTTCAGGGAAAGACGGTGCTCCCCGGATTTATTGACGCGCACATGCACTTAGTCAGCGTGGGGCTGCGCGAGTCTGGGTATTATTTAGATTTGAGCCAGGCCCGCTCTCTGAGTGAAGCCCTTGAGTTAGTGCGAGCACGAGTGAAGCAAACTGAAAAGTCTCAATGGGTGCTGGGGCGCGGCTGGGACGAGTCCCGCTGGCCAGAGCGCCGTTATATCACTAAAGCCGACTTGGACAAGATCGCTCCCCAACACCCAGTAGCCTTGATTCGAGTCTGCGGGCATATTCTCTGCGCGAATAGCGTAGCTCTTCGGAAGATCGCCGTGACACCGCGCGCTGGAGAGTTCGATGACGCTTTGGGGCTGCTGCGTGAAGAGACGGCGTGGGCGTTCTTGCAAAAGCTTCAGCCGTCAGACGAGCAGCTCCAAGCAGCGATTCTAGCTGGGATAAAGCTCGCGCATAGGCTCGGCGTGACAGCGATTCACGATATCGCCAAGCCCGAGCACATCCGATCTTACACAGTCTTGCACCAAGCTCAGCAACTGCAGTTACGCGTACGCCTTAACCTCGAAGCCCAGCACTTAGATCATCTGATTGCGCTAGGCTTGCGTACCGGCTTTGGGGACGACTTCGTAAAACTTGGCGCGATCAAATTTTTCGCTGACGGCTCGATTGGCGCGCGCAATGCTGCTCTGCACAAACCCTATCGCGATGCTGACAGCTTCGGCAAACTCAACTACGACCAGAGTGAGCTGAATCGTCTTGTGAAGCGCGCTCACGATCACGGCTTTCAAATTATGATCCACGCCATCGGCGACCGGGCCATCGACGCTGCGCTCGAAGCCCTCGCTTACGCCAAAGCAACCCCAGAGCGCCGGCACAGGATCGAGCACGCCGAACTGTTAAGTGACTCTCAGATCGCCCGTATGAAAGAGCTAGGGATCATCGCGTCGATGCAGCCCAATTTTCTCCAATGGAGCGGCCCTGGAGGGCTCTACGAGACGCGCCTTGGCCCAGAGCGAGACGCTCAGATCGATCCACATCGCAGAGTCCTCGACGCCGGAGTACAGTTAGCATTCGGTTCTGACGGAATGCCCTTCAGCCCGCTCTATGGGATTCATTGCGCTGTCCATGCGCCGCATCCTAATCAAAGAGTCTCAGTTGAAGAAGCTATTCGCGCCTACACGCTTGGCGCAGCCTTCGCAGGGTTTGAAGAAAATTTGTTGGGCTCACTAGAACCGGGCAAGCTCGCCGACTTCATCGTGCTCTCAAAAGATCCCACTCACTCTGAGAATATCTCGGAGATCAAGGTTGAGAAGACGTATCTAGCAGGCCAGTGCGTCTTCGAGTATGATAACTGAGTATGAAAGCCATCGTTCTCTGCGCCGGTGAGGGCACGCGGATGCGCCCGCTCACCTACGCCAGCGCGAAACACTTGATCCCTGTGGCAAATAAGCCCGTGATCTTTTACAGTATTGAAGCGATCGCCCAAGCGGGCATTAAAGAGCTAGGGATTGTCGTGAGCCCGCACCGCGAAGAAGAATTTAAACTCACGGTGGGCGACGGCTCACGCTGGGGTTTGAAAATCTCATATATCTTGCAGCATCAGCCTAAGGGGCTGGCACACGCTGTCAGCTGCGCTCACGAGTTCGTCGGGCGTGAGCCGTTTCTCGTCTATCTTGGTGATAATCTGTTAGAGCACGGTGTCACGAGCTTTGTGAGGGAGTTCGAGCGCGGGCACGCTAACGCTTCTATTGTGCTCTATGAAGTCGAAGACCCACGCAACTTCGGGGTGGCCCAGCTCAAAGATGGGCAAGTTATCCGAGTCATTGAGAAACCTCAAGATCCTCTAAGCAATCTCGCGATCGTCGGCGTCTATCTCTTCGACGAGAAGATCTTCGAAGCTATTCGTGAGATCAAGCCCAGCTGGCGCGACGAGTTAGAGATTACAGACGCGATCCAGAGACTGATAGACAAGGGCTATCGCGTGACGCCCCATTTAGTTCAGGGCTGGTGGAAGGACGTGGGCAAACCCGACGACATGCTCCACGCCAACAGATTATTATTAGAGTGCATTGCGACCCAGATTGATGGGGAGCTTGACGCGCGCTCGCAAATCAAAGGGCGGGTGCAAGTTGCTGCGGGCGCGAAAATTATAAACTCGGAGCTGCGCGGCCCGCTCGTGATCGGCGAGGGCGCAGTGATCGAAGACTCTTTTGTTGGGCCGTTTACGGCCATCGGCCCGCGCGTCGTGGTGCGCCAAAGTGAGATCGAGTACAGCATTGTGATGGAGGGGTCGCAGATTGAGGGCATTGGGCGGGTTGATCACAGTTTAATAGGGCGCAACGTCCAGATCAGCAAGAAGGATCGTCGCCCTGAGGCCCTCACCTTCGTGCTTGCGGACAACAGCCAGATCAAGTTAATATGAAGGAGGTTCTCATGAAGGTCACGATCAGTGCGATCAAAGCCGACATCGGCGCGATTGCCGGACATATCTGCCCCAGCCCCGGCGTCGTCAACGCTGTCACGGAGTTCGTCAAGAAGAACGCCAAGGGACTCTTAATAGACTATTATATCGGCTACTGCGGCGACGATATTCATATCTTAATGACGCACCAGAGGGGCGTCGGGAGCGCAGAGATTCACGGCTTAGCCTGGGAGGCATTTAAGGCCGGCACAGCCGTCGCCAAAGCCGAGGGCCTCTACGGCGCGGGGCAAGATCTGCTCAAAGACAGCTTCTCTGGGAACGTGCGCGGGCTTGGTCCTGGCGTCGCCGAAATGGAGATCGAAGAGCGCCCCGCCGAGCCGTTCTTGTTCTTCGCAGCTGATAAGACCGAGCCAGGAGCGTTCAATCTTCCGTTGTATTTGGCATTTGCCGACCCGATGTATTGCCCAGGGCTTATGCTCAGCCCGACGATGGCCGCAGGGTTCTCTTTTACGATCATGGACGTCAACTATACTGAAGGCGACAGAATTATCAAGCTCAACGCCCCAGAAGATCTGTACGATATTGCAGCCCTCTTGCGCGACAACCATCGCTTTGTGATCGAAAGCATTCACTCGCGCAAGACGGGCGAGATCGCCGTAGCGTGCAGCACGACGAGACTTCATAATATTGCCGGGAAGTACGTGGGCAAGGACGACCCTGTGATGCTCGTGCGGGTGCAGTCGCAGTTTCCCGCGACGGGAGAAGTTTTAGCGCCGTTTGAGATCGCCCACTACGTTGCGGGTGACTGCCGGGGGAGCCATAACGTCCCGCTCATGCCTGTCAAGAAGAATTCAACTATTGGGTATTTCGACGGCCCGGCGATGGTGCAGTGTCTTGGGTTCTCCATGAAAGAAGGGAAGCTCGGCACACCCGTGGATATCTTTGATCATCCGTACTGGGACTGGGTGCGCCAGAAAGCCGCCCAAAAGATGAGTGAGATTCGCCGTCAGGGCTTTTCTGGGCCGGCGATGGTGGGCATGGAAGAATTAGAGTACGGCGGGATTGCCGAGAGACTCCACAGATTAGAAGAGAAGTTTTCAGTACGAAAGTAAATGCATAACGACCTCGAGCGCATTCTGTTTACAGAATCTCAGATTGCTCAGCGGGTGCGGGAGCTGGGCGAGCAGATCTCCCGTGATTACGAAAAGCTCTTGGGCGATAAAATCTTTCGCGAGCCGCCCATCGCTGTTGGACTGCTGCGCGGCGCCGTGATCTTCTTGGCTGACTTAGCCCGCGCTATGCGCATTCCCGTTGAGCTTGCTTTTATGGCCATCTCCAGCTACGGCATGAGCTCCTCTCCGGGCGAGGTGCGCGTCGTCAAGGACTTAGAGATCTCCGTTGCGGGAAGGCATATTCTGATCGTCGAAGACATCGTCGACACGGGGCAGACGCTGGCGCATCTCACTGAGCTATTGAACGCTCGTCACCCGGCGAGCGTGAGAGTCTGCGCGCTGCTCGATAAGACCCCGCGCCGTACCCGAACTGTCAAGCTCGATTATGTCGGGTTCACCCTCACCGAAGATGCGTTCGTCGTCGGCTACGGCCTAGACTATGCCGAACGATACAGAAACCTCCCGTACATCGCGGCGCTGAAGAAGAGCGCCATCACACGCTAAGCTTACCATGGGCTTCTACACGTTGGGCATCGAGACTTCGTGTGACGAGACGAGCGTCGCTGTGCTGCGCGACGAGCGAGAGATCCTTTCTAATATCGTCTACTCCCAGGCGCACTTGCACGAGAAATACGGGGGCGTCGTCCCCGAAGTCGCCTCGCGCAATCATATTAAGAAGCTCCCGTTTGTCGTTAAGGAAGCCCTTGACCAAGCTGGGATTGATTTTTCGGATATCTCGCTCGTGGGCGCGACGTATGGCCCAGGGCTGGTCGGCCCGCTCCTGGTCGGGCTCTCGTATGCCAAAGCCGTCGCGTATGCGCTGAAAAAGCCGTTCGTCGGCGTCAACCATTTGGAGGGGCATATCTTCGCGCACTACTTAGAGAATCCCGATGCGCCCCCGCCGTTTCTGGCGCTCATCGTCTCTGGAGGACACACGATCTTAGCCGAAGTGCGTGCTTACGGTGAGTACGAGGTCTTAGGCGAGACACGCGACGACGCCGCCGGCGAAGCGTTCGACAAAGTCGGGAAGCTCTTGGGCTTGGGCTATCCCGCCGGAGCTGCGTTAGATAAGTTAGCGCGTCAGGGTAACCCCAAAGCGATTGCCCTGCCCAGACCGATGCTCGACTCAGACTCTTTCGAGTTTAGCTTCGCTGGACTGAAGACTGCGATTGTCTATTATTTGCGTGATCACCCCGAAGCTGACAGAGCTGACGTCGCGGCGTCCTTTCAGGAAGCTGTCGTAGACGTCTTGGTCGAGAAGACAGTGCGCGCAGCGCGAGAGCTGCATGTCAAGAGAATTATTGTCGTGGGCGGGGTGGCCGCCAACTCTCGCTTGCGCGAGCGCTTTCTCGCTCAGAAAAATTTTGAAGTCTTCTTCCCCGCGATGGAGCTCTGCACCGACAACGCTGCGATGATCGCGGCGTGCGCAGCGTTCCGGCACAGGGCACTTGGACAGAGCGATGCGCTCGATTTGGCGCCTCAGCCGGGTCTAGCTCTCGGTTCCTAAAAAATCCCCGCGCACCTCAAGCACGTCGAGCTCCGTTACTTCTGCTGATGTGCCCACTAGCTCGCTCACGCTTGGCCGTGTCCGCCCACCGTCCCCAGAGATCAGCTCTTTGATGTACAGGCCCCCTTCGCCGTGAATCGTGAGAACGGCTTCTGTAGGGCTCAGCAGTTTCCCGGAGATCTCTAGAACGCGCCGCGTGCGCACTAAGTCCGCGCGACGATGCGCTACACGCGTGGGTGTGCGTTGCTCGATCGTCGCGCCGCGCAAGCGTTTGAGGGCCTCCTCTAATTGGGTGAGGGTGATCGGCTCGGCAAAGCGTACCTTGGCTTCGTAGACTTTTTCGGCTTCGGTGTTTTTCAGGCGCTCGATGACCGAACCCTTGACAAACTGCAATGCGTTCACTTCGACCTTTCCCGCAGCGCTTTGATTAATCTCTTGTTGGAGCTGCTCCAGGTCGAGCGTGCGCACCTTGGGCTCTTTGATCTCGATGACGAACGGGCGGCCCGTGCCTAGCATGAGCGCATCGATATCTTCGCGACCCGCGCCGTGAAATGCCGTACCGCTGCCGCGCGTCGCCCGTAACAATGGCAGCCCGATCAGCTCCTCGACGCTCTCTTGGTACATCTTGCCTGTGAAGTGACAGCGTGCACAGCCACGCCCGCGACACTCCCGACAGGGCCATTTGGTCTGAGGAATCGTGCGCACAAATTTCTTGTAACGTCCGTAGATGAAGAGTGAGTTGATCTGAAGAGTGAGCGTGGAGCTCTCCAGGTCCATCACGAAAACGATATCGGGTTCAAGAAAGTCCACGCTCACGCTCTGGCCGCGCTCAGCGAGCATAGCACCGAAGAGCCGTCCCACCTCGCGGTTGAACTCTTGTTTGAACGGCTCGCCCTGCAGCTCGTAGTGTGCTTTCAGGGCAGACTCAGCGCTCTCTATAGCTGGTGGGACGTGGGTACCCATCAGATACGTGCGGAATTCTATCCCCTCAACGGCAGCTACAGCGCGCTCGGCCCACTGCCGCACATGAGCGAAGATCCCCCCGCAGACGCGACAGTTCTGCTCGTTCTCAACGAAGATAAACCCCTCCATGTTGAGCACGGTGCGCAGCGCACGCCCACGTTGGACGTTGCGCAGCCCTCGCCCCAAGTGCGAGAACGCCCGCCCCAAACAATGGTCACAGAGATCACCGTCGGCCAGCATCTGACGTGCTTTCTCTAGGAGAACGGACATGCGACCTTGGTCTCCCCCTTCGTCTGGGGTAGATTATATCTCACCGGAGGTCCGCCCTGACAGCGAGGTCTGGGTCTTGTGAAAAATAATCGCGGTCTTGCTGTATTCGGGATTGTCTTTGTCGGGATCACGATACTGCTCCTCATGCTCATCCGGTCGGATCGTCTTGCACAGCCGGTCTCCAAGGCTGCGCTCGTGCCCGTTACTAAGATTGATCCATATTCAAGAAGGTTCCCTTCTGTGCGCGGGGTCTATCTGCCGGCGGCCGTCGCTGCCAATCCCGTAAGGCTTCAAGAAATTATAGAAAGCTCTCAGCGTCTGGGGTTCAATGCGCTCGTGATCGATATTAAAGACAATCACGGCACGGTCGCGTATGCCACAAAAGTCCCGCTAGCCCAGAAGATCGGCGCGCGTGTCGATCTCGTAAAGCTTGATGAGCTTCTACCTAGGCTGAAGAAGCTTGGCTTCTACGTGATCGCGCGGCAAGTCGTCTTCTACGATCCCAAGCTTGCCCAGTATCTGAACGCGTTGCCAACGGAGAGAGAGCCGCAACGCTGGGTCTCTCCAGCCGATGCGCGCGCGCAAGAGTACAATCTCGCTATTGCTGAAGAAGTTGCGTCGTTGGGCTTTGACGAGCTGCAGTTTGACTATATTCGCTGGCCCGATGGTGGGGTGTACCAGCCCATCTATGCTGAACGCTACGAAGCCATCAAGAGATTTCTACGGCGCGTCTATGAAAGGCTGCACACGGAGATTTGGCTCTCGGCGGACGTCTTCGGCCGGACGCTCTGGAGTTGGAATATGAAAAAGATAGACCCCATCGGGCAGCATTTGGAGACTTTTGATAAATTTTTCGATGTGCTCTCGCCGATGGTCTACCCATCGCACTATGAAACTGAGAAGCTGCGTTCCGATCCCTACGGGACGGTGAAGAAAGCTTTAGAGAGCGGGTTGAAGCGCCATTTGAAACTGAGACCCTTCTTACAAGCGTTTGAGATGCGCATTCCCGATAGCATGAGTTATGCGCGCTACATTCGCGAGCAGATTCGCGCCGTGCGTGAGCTGGGGCTAGAGAGCTATCTCTTCTGGAACCCCAGGGGAGACTACACAGCGCTGTGGAAGGCGTTGGAGTCCCCTTGACAGTTGAGGGCATTTTATGCTATCTTTAGCTAAAGGAGATAGCTATGCGCCAGAAACGATGGGTGGGGTTGGCTTCCCTTCTTATAGTGATTGGGCTGTTCATAGGGCACTACCTGGGAAGCAGCCAGCAGGAGCAAGCCGCTCTCGATCCTGTTAAAGCTGATCAGATCTTCCAGGAGTTGAGAGAGCTTCTGCTCACTGCCACCGATGTGAATGAAGTCCTGATAGGCCCCCAATGGCTCTTGACGCCACCTTGGTTTCAACCATGGACATGGTCACTCCAAGCTACAGGGCGTCTCGAAGCCCCACGGGAGGAGCGCTTGGGGAACCCTATCAGCGCTGCCGCAGTCTTTCAGAAGCGCGGACGCACCCGCGAAGAGGCTATACGCCTCACGGTCGTCTTGCTCTACTATGTGAACGAAGAGATGGTCAACCAACTCTTTGCCTCTGGTCCCCTGGAGGTCATCGGCTTCGGCACGCCCGCAGACCTTCCCGAGGAGGTCGTCGCTCCCATTCGCGAGGGGCTCAAGGGCTGGATCGATGACCTGCAGGTCTACAAGTACGATCCCTACGAGTTCGCCTTGACGTTCCGAAAGCAGGTAGTCCGCAAGATCGAAGTCGATGTCCCGCGGCGCTTCGAGCGGCTCTCACTGCTGGAACGGGGCATTGTCGTCGGGGCATTTCGAAGTCCCCTACTGTCGCCTGAGGAGCGCACCAGACCAGAAGCTGAGCAATTGAAGCTCGTCGCTGATCGATTGATAAGATTGACACGCCGGCAGGTCGAGCGCCTGGAGAAGGGGCCTGTCGGCTTGAGGAGGTGATGCCTGTCAACAGCGCTGTCGAGAGCTTCACGGCTCATGGTTCTCTCTAATACGATTGAACTTACAAAGGAGGTTGGTCCCATGAAGAAGATTGCCTTCAAGGCTTTAGGTGTACTAATGATTGGAGCACTCATTGGGATGGTCGGGTCGGCAGTGACGGCGCAGCAAGCTCAGCCCATCCCCAGCGCCAACAATGAGGACGTGCAGATTGTGGCGGGGCTCTTGCTGGCTCAGGAGCTGCTAGATATTGCTTCGCGTGAAGCCGTGACGCCAGCGGGGATGGTCAAGCTTGCCGCCGCCCCTATACTAGGGTGGGAGGCTGTAGGGGGAACGGGGCTGACGGCTCAAGCCCGTGCCGCTGCCGGTTCCAGCGGCCTAGCCCGCAGCGAAGTGCTCCTAGCGCCCGCTACTCCCGACTTCTCAGTGACCCCTACTATTAAGATCAAGAACCCCTTGCTCCAGCGAGCTGGCACTGCTCAGAACAAGATGCTCGAGACCGTCTACAAAGCGATGATTGAGGCTGAGGCTGCTGGCCAGATGGAGCTCGCGTATGCTCTCGCATCGATCTACTTAACTAATGGATTGTTCAACTTCTTCAACCGCGGGATTGAAATCGGGTTTGCCCGCATCAACAGCTGCCTCTCTGGTGAGGACACTAAGCTGGAGATCAGCGATCCGAGCACCGGCAAGAGCACCGAGTTCCCCCTCGAGTGCAGCAAATATAAAGCCTTACAGGCGGTAGTCGCTACCGAGATCGCCCCTGGTGCGTTCTCATTCTTTGGCCCCTTAGCAGACCTCGGGTGCGAGCAGCTCCTAGGGTTATCTGTCAATGCCAAGCAGACTGGCCTGAGGTTGGCCGCGGCGCGCGCCTATGTCCAAGGGGTTCAAATCGTTGCCGGGATCTTCGGCGAGTGTATCCCCGCGGACATAGAGGCGCTCATTGCCGCGATAAAGCAGGCGAAGGCCAATGGCCAGCAAGAACTGCTTCAGGAGCTTGTGGGGTACGATTACCAGATCTATACCGATGGCAAGTCTGTGACTCTCTACTCGTCGTTTGCGAATCGGCGCGGGCTGTCCAAGGTTCTCCAGGACGCTGAGACGGCTCTCCTGGAGCAGCTCGCTCAGGACGCTGAAAATCCGGAGATTGGCCTTGCTGCGTACTATGAGCTTGGGGTTCGCTGGGCGGACAAGCCCGAGGCAGAGCTGCGAGATCTCATAGTCAATGGCAAGACGCCTGCGGTGCGTCGCGCCGCTACGAAAGCGCTCTTGTTGCAGTTGGGTCGGGCGTTCGACGTCCAGTGCTTGCAGAGCCTTGCCAACGGGCAGGAGTGCAAGTAACGCCCATAAATTTTTAGAGTAGAGTTTACAGCCCTGTCGAGCCTGAAGGCTCGGCAGGGCTTTTGCTTTTTATCTCCCTTGAACTGAGAAGGGGTCGGTCGCGTCGCGCAGCGCGTCCCCCATGAAGTTGAACGCGAGCACGGCGACGATAATAAAGAAGCCGGGGATCATCAACCAGGGATGGTACGTCAGATTCGTGATCGTGCTGTCTGTAAATTGATTGAGCAGCTGGCCCCAGCTCGTCATGGGGTCACGAATACCAAACCCCAGAAAGCTCAGGGACGCTTCGGCTAGGATCAGCCCTGGAATGCCCAACGTCGCGCTCACTATGATATAGCTAAGCGTGTTGGGCAGGAGATGCTTAAAGATGATGCGGGCATGGCTCGCGCCCATCGCTTTCGCAGCGAGAGCGAACTCCTGCTCGCGCAAGACTAGAAACAGCCCGCGCAGCGTCCGTGCTGTGCTCCCCCACCCCAACAGAGATAGGATCATAATAATGAGCACAAACGAAACGGCCGGTGACAATCCCGGGGGCAGGATCGCTGCAAGCGCCAGGAGCAGCGGCAGCCCAGGGAAAGAGTTCAAGACTTCGATCATTCTCTGAATGAAATTGTCCCAGCCGCCCCCAAAGTATCCTGAAATCCCCCCGAAGAAAATAGCTAACGTTAAGCTGATAGCCAACGCTAGCGGCCCGATAGAGAGTGAAACCCAGCCTCCAATGAGCGTGCGCGAGAAGAGATCACGCCCAACATCGTCGGTGCCAAAGAGAAAGATCTGGCCTGGAGAGTTGGGATCGCGCTCGCCTGTGCCAAATAAGTGAATGTCCGTAGGGATGAGCCAAAAAAGCTTATAGGGATCGCCCTTGACGAAGAATTTGATGGGATAGACTTGGTCAGTGTTCTCCCGATAGATCCAACGGCCCCGCGGATCGCGCTCGCGTTGAATCCCGTAGACGAAGGGCCAGCTCAAGCGCCCGTCTTTATCAAAAAAGTGAATCTTCGTGGGCGGGGCGAACGCAAAGCGCCGGCGTTGCGTCGCGTAATCATAGGGGCTGATGAAGTGCGCGAAGAGTGTTAGTACTACCAAAAGCGCGATGATAATACCGCCTAAGGCGCCGAGCCTATGGCGCCGGAAGCGCCGCCAGATGAGCTGTCCTTGACTGACGGGTCTTTCAGTCATAGCGAATCCGTGGGTCGACCCACGCGAGCATAATATCCGCCAAGAGATTGCCCAGCAGCAACAAGATTGCGAAGAACATCAGGAGCGTCTGGACTAAATAATCGTCATACGCCCGCAGGGCTTCGTAGAAGAGCCGCTCGACCGTAGGGAAATTGAGCACGATCGCTGTGATGAGCGCGCCGCCGATCAAGCCGGGAAGGCTCTGCCCAAAGATGCTGATCATCACATTGAGGGCGTTGCGCAGCGCGTGTTTATAGATCACAACCCGCTCGCTCAGACCCTTGGCCCGCGCGGTCATAATATATTGAGACCCCAAGATGTCGAGCATCTGGCCGCGCATGATGCGCATCAGCCCGGCAATCGAAGACCCGCCAATGACTAAGACCGCGGGCCACAAGTGCCAGAGATAGTCGAGCCATTTCCTGAGCGACCAATCCCAGGGCCAGGGCGACCCGCCCATGTGCTCCTGCACAAAAAGCCCGCCCACAGACGCTCCAGGATTGCCCGGACAGAAGAACTGCCAGCCCCAGCCACATAGCGTTGGCGTCAGGGAAGTCACCAGCCAGTACATTAAGACTAACGCCAAGAAGAAATTGGGAATCGATAAGCCTGCAAATCCCAAGAGCGTGAAGATCGTATCGCCCAGCGAATACTGTCTTGTAGCGGCGTAGATCCCCAACGGCAGTGAGATCAACCACGCAAACAGAAACGTCGGAATAGTCACGAGGAGCGTGAGGGGCAGGCGCTCCCAAAACAGCGTGGAGACGGGTTGATTGGTCTCGAACGAGAACCCAAAATCCGGGTTCCAGTGGATAAACGGGAATCGAGTACTGACGGACCAGACCTGCCAACGCTGGCCGGTGTGGGGATCGAGGCTTTCGCTGCTGACGAGTATTCCCTTGAGCCATCGCCCATAGCGCTCTAGGCAGCCGCTCCATTGCCCCTGGAGCGGCTCACAGGGCTTTTCTAGTCCCAAGTGCCTGGCGATATTCTGTAAAGTTTCTTGGGAGATGCGCTCATTGAGCTTGTATTTGGTGAGAAAGTCCCCCGGGGCAAGTTGCACGACAAAGAATGCGACAACGGAGATCACAAAGAGCGTTGGGATCATGTAGATCAGGCGTCGCACGATGTAGTTGAGCATGGGTGTCTCTTGAGGTGGCCCTCACCCTGCCCTTAGGGCACCCCGAGACGTTTTGGTGCAGCATCTGTTTGAGAAAGCGGTCGCACCAAAACGTCTCGCCCTCTCCCGCCCAGACGGGAGAGGGGCTGGGAAGTGAGGGCCTTTGTACTTACTTCCGTCGCTGCTCGTTCTTCCACCACAAGGTATCGGCGAAAGCCAGCACGCCCCAGTTTGGCTTAAAGTTCTCGTTGTTGCCGAGATCGGCCTTGCTCGCGTAGAGGAATTGTTGGTTGACTAAATAGATATAGGGTAGATTCTCGGAGACGATCTTCTGAAACTCTTTGTAGATGCGCTTGACTTCGTCTTCGTCGAAGGTCGTCGCGCCCAGATCAAAGAGTTCGTCGACACGCTTCTCCCACGCTGGGGGCTTCTCTTTCGACGAATAGCGCCAGAAGTGCAGGCGCCCGTTAGTCTTCCAGACGTTGGAGCCGTTGTTGGGTTCGGGGCTGCCCGTCAGCCCGAGGACCATGGCTTCAAACGTGCTTGTCGTCAGCTGATTCACTAACGCGTTGAAGTCCATGGGGCGCGGGTTGGCCTTCACGCCGATCTTGGCAAAATCGTTGACCAGGAGAGAGACGATACGCTCGCGAATTTGATTGCCGGAGTTCGTCGCCAACGTAAACTCTAACTCGCGGTCCCTCTCTGGACCGAGAGCGGCCAAGTCCGTAGGGCGATCTTCGGGGTTGGCAAAGTTCTTTAAGAACTCGTCAGTGATATTGCGCACGCCATCGCCGTCTGTATCTTTGAGGCCGAGCTCGTCGAGGAGCTGGGCCGCGCGTTGCAAGCTATACTCGTACTTGGTGAACGACTCGCTCTTGTCGTAGTAGGGCGAGGGGATGCTGACGGGGCTCCACTGCGGGACAGCTAGCCCGTTATAGATATTTTCAATGATCGATTCTTTGTCGACGGCGTGAGCCATTGCTCTACGGAACTGAACATGCCGGAAGACGGCTTGCAAGGCTTTATAGAAGGGCTTATCAGGAGCGACCTTCTCGACATCTTGGTTGAACGCCAGATATGTCTCTCCGAAGGTCGGGCCATTGCGCAGGAGCTTCCAATTGTTGACGCTGTTGAAGCAGATCGTGACGTCGCTAGTCTTCTGGACACAGTCGCGCTCAAGGTCTTTGACGCCCTCCATAAGCTGCGGCCAATCCGAAGGCCGCGGCGCAACGACGTCAATCTCGCCGGATTTGAACTTCAAGAACGCCGTATCGAGATTCGGCACAATGAGAAAGACGAACTGATCAAAGTACGGCAACTGCACGCCATTGGGGTCGATCTTCCAATAATATGGATTGCGCTCCAGCACGACTTGCTGATCGACATCGTAGCGCACGAAGCGATACGGCCCTAGGCCGACAAATTCGCTCGCGGGCGTTCCCAGGCTCCAGGTGGTATTGAACAGCTCCGGGGAGACCCCGGCCCACTTGTTCGCTTCGGCTTGTTCTCCAAGCTTTTGCGCGTCATCCGTCGCTCGTTGCAAGGCTTCGATCAACTCAGCCTTCTCTTCCGGCACGGCAGCTTGCAATGCTTGGAGTGTCTCTTTCACAGTGCTGACGCTGAGGCGCACTTGGTCGAGTTGTTGAGCATTCACGGCCTCGCCCAGGGCAGAGAGCTTGCGGTCGAGCTCAATGAGCTTCTCTGGAGAGATCTCTTGTAATGCTCTTCTGTTATCTTCGAGCACTTTCTTGAGGCCCTCAAAATAGCCCTTGGCTCCCGGATTGAGCTTGGCGACTTTATCAGCGAGCTTAAACTTGGGGAGGATCGCAAACGTCAGCGACCAGAAGATGGGCCGGAAGGGCTTGGGCATAATGACTTTGACGGTCTCGTCGTCGACCTTGACAAACTCTAACGGTTTGCCCTCCACGTAGAGTAAGTCCCTTCCAGCAGAATTCACTTCGGGGTTGAGATGCAGATCGTTATATGTGAAAAGAACGTCGTCAGCACTGAAACAGCATGTGCCATCGGACCAGCGCACGCCACGCCGCAGGTGCAATGTCAATTCTCTCTTATCTGGGGAGAGCTCCCACGCGACCGCCAGGCCTGGTGCAGGCGTGTAGTCCTCCCACTGGGTCTCGATCAGGCTGGCGTGCATGAGCCCCGTGATGTCGGTAGAGCTTGTCTCTTGGGCGACTACGGGATTAAGAGTCTTTGGCCCGCTTATGGTAGCGATGACGATCTTCCCTCCAGGGACACCGGGCTCGTGCAGGCCCTCAGGGGTGCTCACGACCTTGGCATCGGTCGAGACGGTGCCACCTCGCCCCGGCTGGGGCTCGACCACCTGTATGTCTATCTTCTGGCCGGCAACTTCGATTGCCTTTGGTCCGGGGGTTGCAAAGCCTTGAATCTGAAAATGCAGATGGCGCGTCTCCCCTGGCTTCAGGGAGGCCTTCTGTGAGCCGAGGCGCTCTCCGTCCAGCGTGAGCGCGATCTCCTCCGTCACTTCGTTAGCGCTTGGATTGTTCAGATAGATATTGAGCGCGACTGTCCCGTCCTTGGAGACGAGACGATTGCGAGGGAAGACCTCCACGCGTGTCACCGCGAGCATACCAACGGTCCCGATGCGGCTCTCAGGCTGCTTTGCTTCTTCTTTAGCCCGCTCTTCTTGATCTTTTGCCTCCCACTTCTCTTGTTCTTTGCGTTCTTGCTCCTGCTTTTCTCGCTCTTGTTGGGTGATCTCCGGGGGTTTCACCCCTGGCGGCACCCCTTGACACCCACTGAGCAAGACCCCAAGCCCCGCCAGCGCAGCCATTACAAGCAGTCTCTTCTCCATGATCTCGTCTCCTTTTAGTCTTTATTATAGCTGATGATCAGCGGCCGCGCCCATACTGGGCAATGCCGATCAAGCCCATGACAAGGCCTAGCAAAGATGCCCCGTAGGAGAAGAAGCTGAGAGCAAAGCTCGGCTCGAGAACCCGTATGACCATCAAGAACGGCAGAACAGCCCCAGCAAGGAGGAGTATAGTAGCGACAATAAGCAGTTGCAGGGGGGCTGAGCGCTTCATCAGCGATAGAGCCAGCACTCTACAAAGTGTCCTTCGGAGGGCTCGAACTCCGGGGGCATCTCCTTATCGCACAGGCCGGCCATGAACGCCGGGCAGCGCGGGTGGAACCGACATCCCGATGGGGGATTGACCAGGCTGGGCGGCTCCCCCGGCGGCACTTTCTTGAACGTCTTCGCGTTTTCTGGGTCCGGATCAGGGATCGCCGCCAACAGGGCTTGGGTGTAAGGGTGCTTTGGGTCTTTGAGGAGCTTGTGCACCGGGGCTTTCTCGATAAGCTTCCCTGCGTACATCACGAAGATCCGCTCGGCAAAGTAGCGCACAGTCGAGAGATCGTGCGTAATATAGATGACGGTCAGATCGTGGGAGCGCTGCAGGGCGCGTAAGAGCTCCAAGATCTCTACTCTCACCGAGGCGTCGAGCATCGAGACCGGCTCGTCGGCGACGATAAACTTGGGGCGCAAGATCATGGCCCGCGCGATGACCAGACGCTGCTGCTGCCCTCCTGAGAGCTGATGTGGGAATTTGTACAAAAAATCTTCGACCGGCGTGAGCTTCACTTCTTCTAAAACTTCCCGGATACGTTGCTCTCTATCGCCGCGAAAGTTATTGATTACTAACGGCTCTGTTAAGATGCGATGGACGTCCATGAAGGGGGGCAGGGCCCCGTAGGGATCTTGCTGTACATAGCCGATCTGAGCGCGATACCAGCGCAGATCACCATCAAGAGGGCGCCCTTCAAAGAGCACCTGGCCCTTGGTAGGACGATAGAGCCCAAGGATAGTCCGAGCGAGCGTCGATTTCCCACAGCCGCTCTCGCCCACTACTGCAATCGCTTCGCCGTGACGCAGCTCGAAGCTCACGCCGTCCACAGCTCGAACGATCCCTGCTCGTCCAAACGCCCCGCGGCGCAGCTCAAAGTGCGTATGTAGGTCCTTCACAGATAAGAGCATCTGGTCTTGCATAGTCTCCTTATCTATATAGCCAACATTTGACCAGCCGTCCACCCTGGACTTCGATCATGGGCGGCTCTTGCTCGCACTGGGCAAACTTGGAGGGGCAGCGTGCCGCAAAGCGGCATCCCTTTGGGGGATTGATCAAGCTCGGGGGCCGTCCTGCAATAAAGTCGAGTGGCCGATCTTCGCGCAGCCGGGGCACGCTGGCCATCAGCTTCTGCGAGTACGGATGTAACGGGTTGGGATAAAAATCTTCAGCTTTGCCCCATTCGACAAACTGCCCCGCGTACATAATAGCGACGTAATCAGCAAGTTCGCTTGACGTTGCGATGTCGTGCGTGATGAGAATATAGCTCTTTTGGAGATCTTTCTTGATGTTTTTAAGCACGTTCATGATATTCGCTTGGGTGAGGACGTCGAGGGCTGACGTGGGCTCGTCTAAGATAATGAGATCGGGATTCGTCACGAGCGCCATGGCGATCACGGCGCGCTGGCGCATCCCACCGCTCAGCTCGAACGCGTAGCGCTGCAAGAAGTCCACGGGAACGCCAACGAGTTGCGCGGCCTCGCGCGCTCGTGCCCATGCACTCTTCTTGTCCATGTTCTTGTGGATAATCAACGGCTCAGCGATCTGATCCCCGACCTTCAGCACAGGGTTTAGAGAGTTCATGGCGGCCTGAGCGACTAGGGAGATCTTGGTCCAGCGCACTTCTTTTCTGAAGCGCTCTTCGCTCCACGGCATCACGTCTATACCATCGAGTTCCACTCGCCCGCTGTAGAGATGGACATTACGGGGCAAAACCCTCAAGATGGCGCGCGCGAGCGAGGTCTTGCCGCACCCAGACTCCCCTAAGATCGCTAACGCTTGATTGCGCTCCAAGACAAAGCTGATGTTATCGACAGCCTGGACGACCCCTTGCGTCGTACGAAAGTATAACTTTAATTCTTCGACGCGCAGCAAGGGGCTGGCCAGCCCAAGTCCCGTCCCCACGCGATTTTGTATATCTGTCTTCTCTCTCATAGCTCTCTCAATCTCGGGTTGAAGATGCGATCGAGCGCAAACCCTAACAGCGAAAACCCTAGTGCCGTGAGCATCAGGAGTACTGAGGGGCTGAGCACCCAATAGTAATAGCCCTTGTAGAGCGCGCCATTGCTCTGGGCATCGTTGAGGATCTTGCCCCAGGTCGGGAGGACAGGGTCGCCCAACCCCAGCAGCCCCAACGACGCTTCCAAGAAGACCAAACTCGGGATGAGCGTCACAAACCCTGGCACCAAGATCGGGATGATCCGCGGGGCCATGTAGCGCACGATAATCCGTAAATTGCTCGCGCCGTAGGCCCGCGCAGCTTCTATGTACGGCGATTCTTTGATCTGTAAGAAAATCGCGCGATAGACCTTGATCCCCGCGGTGAAGATCGACAGGAGCGTGATGGCGATCATCATTACCCAGATGCTGCGGGAGTAGAACGTCCCGATGATGATCAAGATGGGCAAGTACGGCAGAATAATATTGACTTCGGTGATGCGCTGGATGAGCGCGTCGATCCAGCGCCCGTACCACGCTCCAATAGCTGCGATGATCAGGGTCGTCAAGCTTGTGCCCACGGCGACGATAAACCCGAAGGCCAAGGCGACCGGGGCACCCCACAGCAGCGCGACCATGAGATCGCGGCGCTTGTGATCTGTGCCCGCGAGCCCGTAGACCTTGCCATAGACGACAAGCTTAGCGTCTATATCTGAGTTCTCTTCAAAGAGCGTCCCGGTGATCTGGAGCTCATAGCGCCCCCTGAGGGGCGTGTCGCCCCGGGGAGCGAGGAAGAGTCCAATCTCCGGAGGACGGTTCCCCAAGCGTCGTTCTAAGCGCGTATCTTGGGAGATGCTGTAGCGTTCGCTCGCGGTGAGCTTGCGCTCGCCCAGGGAGATCTCTCGGCCGTCGGGGGTGCGCCAGCGCAGCACCGCGTAGGGCAAGAGTTCAGCATACTTGGCTGTTAAGAAGAGCGTGATTTCACTAGGGAAGTCGTCATAAGAATAATCAAACGCAAGCGAGATCGTGATGGTCCTACCCGAGCGGCTCTTGCTGGCTTGGCCCTGGACCCTTCTCACCCCCAAGGGAGCTGGGGTGACAGGGAGGGTGCTGACGACGATCGTCTCTGGGAGTTTCTTTGTCGAGACGAGATTGAGCCACGCTGGGCGGGCATAACGTGGGCTCTCTTGCCAGACGTCTTCGCCGCCGCGCCAGAGCCGAATCGCTTCATCGTAGGGAAGGACGATCACGGCGACGAGAGCCAATATAATCAACGCTATAATGATCGCCAATCCGACGAGGGCCGAGGGGTACCGGCGGATCTGCTGCAGGCCTGATCGGATAGCAGTCACACCGTACCACCCTCCGCGCCGACCTTGACTCGCGGGTCAACAAGCGCATAGATAATATCGAGCAGGAAGACCGTCAAGGCGAGCAGATACGCGTAGATCACAGTCGAAGCGATGATCACCGGGGTATCGTAGAGCCCGATCGCTTGATAGGTGAGCCGACCGATCCCCGGCCAATTGAAGATCGTTTCGGTCAAGATCGCACCGCCCCACAGCCCAATCAGCAGGAACGCAAACTGCGTGATAATCGTGGGCAGAGTCGGGCGCAGAATATAGCGGCGCTCGATGATCCCTGAGGGCAGCCCCTTGGCGCGCGCCATCTCGACATAGTCTTCGCTGGCGAAGATCAAGAAGAACGTGCGCCGCGAGTAGATCGAGAGAAATATAGAGCTGAGCCACCACGCTAGCGTGGGCAAGATCATATGCTTAAGGACGCTGAGGGCGTATTGGAGCTTGTCTTTAGGGGGCGGGGCGTCGACCATGCCTCCGAAGGGCAGGATCTTCAATAGCGACGCACATATTAGAATGAGAAAGATCCCATAGAACCAGGCGGGCGCGACTGACGTCGGGGTGAGCGCGATCACGAGTTTGTCTAAGAAGCTGCCGTAGCGCCGCGACAACCACAGCCCCGCAAAGAGCGAGAAGAAGAACAACAAGAGATTCGCGGTGCCAAAGAGCAAGAGCGTTGCGGGCAAGCGCTCCAACAAGATCAATCGGACTTGACGCGACCCGGAGTCGCTGGAGAGATGCTCGGCGCGTCCTAGATTGAGCGAGAGCGCGTCCCACAGGTAATTGAAGCTTCTCACCATGAAGGGCTTGTCAAGCCCAAGGCGCTTGTATTCGAGCTCCTTGCGTTGGTCGATGATGCGACGCAGTTCGCTGGGGGGCAGTCCCTGCAAGGAGCGGTCTTGCAGCACTGACGCTCCAACCGCTTCGTCGATCTGGGCCTTACGAATCACGTCGACGTAGCCGCCCATGTTCGCGATCAGGATAGCTAGGTAGACCCCGATGACGACGGTGATCGCAAGGGCGACGACGCGATAGACTGTATAGGTAGTGACTCGGCGTAGCGTTTCAAACATATGCATTGGAGGCCCTCATCCCCGCTTGGTAAGATGAGGGCCTACTGTTTTTATTGCACCGTAACGAATGTGGTCTCCTCCGTTGAGGGGATGCTGACGAGCTTGGAGACGACGATCACCTGGAGGCGGTTGCCTCCCGCAGCGAGCTGAGCTGTCTGCTCCGGGCTGAGCACGACGCGCCACAGCCCATCATGAACGGCTTCGGCTTCGCCAACGAGCTTCAGTTGGCCTGTCGCATCGAAGACCAGGAACTTCACAAAGTCTATATCTTTCACGGCATAGGGCTCGCCCTTGAAGGTGACTTCAACGTTGAACTCCGCAGTACTGCCAAGCTGGACTTCTATGGGCCCGGAGACATCAACGTCAGCAATGCGGGGCTCGCTGAAGCGCAGCCATTTGTCCGGGGGATCGGGGAAGTCCGCAAATCTCTTAATGACGACATTCTTCTCGATGGGATACACAGCATCGAGATAGAACGGTCCGTTGCCGACCCAGAAGTGCTTGTGGGCGTTATACCATTCGCCTAACAGTCTATAACGCTCTTTCGCTTCTTCAGGGGTGATGAACTCCTTGAGCACGTTTTCATATGGGATGAAGCCTTGCTCCAGGGCTTGGGCGCGATACTTATCCAATATAGCGAGCGCCGGCCCGGCGATGTAGTTCGCCCGCTCGACCTTGAGCTTATCGGCCTTTGCTGCAGAGAACGCGAGTTCCTTGTTCTGCTCGGCTAAAATCCCGATAGCTAGAGTTTGCAGGGGCACTGTCGTAAATAGGTAGCCTGAGCGCGATGAGGCGATCCACTCCGCATCGGGGTAGAAGAGATCGCTGTAGACCTCGACGATCAGGGGGTCTTTTTGCACGATCTTGAGCCCTTTGAAGTGCCGCATGAACGACTCAAAAGCCGAGACGGCAGCTTCGTCGTAGATGGGGCTTTCGGGCTTAGCTCGCTCGAACGTCAAGATAAACCCGAGCACGCAGTCAGCTAAAGAGATCCGCGAGCCGTCGTGCCACTTCATCCGGAAGAGATTTTCCGGGTAGTAGACGACGGTCTTGGTCTTGGCCGTGACTCCGTCGGGGTACTTTTCGCCGACAGTAATAAATCGCTGATTAACAGGATCCCAGTCGGCCCAAGCATCTTCCGGGACTTTGATCTCTGGGAGGAATTCTAACTTCAGCCAATCAAGAGCCTTGGTGACAGGAATGCCCTCTTGGACATAGACATCAACGAACTTGACGCGCTGCGGCCAGTAGAGCCCGGTGAAGGGGTCGGGCAGCGTATCAGCGTCTACCGTAGCGCGGATAATCATGGTGTCGAAGATCCAGTTGGTGCCGGCGACGGGGTTCCACGGTTCGGTCATCAAGCTTGGCACGCCCCAGACAAGCTTTTCTGCTTGGCGTCCCTCGACGCGGAGCGTGAGGGGCCACAGGGCCGAGCCGGACATCCCGCCCGCTAAGTCTGAAGCCAAGCGCACTTCGGCGCGCCGCGCCCAGACGTCAATCGTATCAGCTAACCAGACCCGCACTGAATCTTTGAGCGCCAAACGCAAGGCTTTCTCCATGAGCTCTTGGCGCTCTTCGACCGTCTTATAATCGCGTCGGCCTAAGCGATTAGAGATCTCATCGAATTCTGGATCGGGTGTGTACGCCTGCCAGAGTGGGTCGGGCCGTCCACGCGGGGTGTAATAGAAATCGAAGTTGCTCGCGAGATCACGATTCACAACAGTCGAGACCCAGCCCGCGGTGTAGAGATGCCATTTGCCGTCAGCGGGGTCGCTGCTGATCCAGATGGGAGACGCTTCGGCAGCGGTCTTGTACTGACGATCCACAGTGAACCCCAAATCTTCTAAGAGATTGGCGATGTAGTCGCCCACCTCGCGGCGCTTATCTTCAGTACGAATGAGAAAGATCAGCTTGACCGGCTGATTATTATAGTACCATTTGTTGTTTCTCAGCTCCGCTCCGAGCTTCTGCATCTCTTCGGTGATGACGGCGCGAGCCTTGTCAGGATTTGGGGCATAGTACGCTTCGAGCTCCTTGGCGACGTGGGCGAGCCGAGCATAATCCGGGAAGACCGTATTGATGGGCAAGTACCTGGGCACGGCCAGGCCGCCGTAGATTTCCTCAGCGATGGTCTTTCTATCGACGAGCCAATTGAGCGCTTCGCGAATAGCTGGGACGGAGAAGGGGTTGAGCACGCCGTTCTTGAACGTCGGCCCTACAGGGTTAAGCGTCAGCTCGACAGACCCGCCGTAGGACGTCTCGTATCCTAAGACTGGAGATGCCTTCACCTTACGGGCCAGCTCTGGGTCGCGGATCCCAAACGCGTAGAGATCCAGTTGGCCTGCGGTGAGCATGTCGATTACTTTCGCCTGATCAGGCTCCTGCACAAAGACAACCTCGTTCACCAGCGCTGCTGTGGTCACCACGGGCTGGACTGGCGGCTGCTCTGATGGTGGCGTTGGCTCCTCCCCTGGCGTGACGGCCTCTATGGGAGAAGCTGGCGGAGTTGTGGGTTCGGTCGTAGGTGGTGTCGGTGGAGGTTGGGTCTCCGTCGGTGGTGGTGTGGGTTGCTGCGTGACTTCTGAAGGTCGTGTCGGTTGTGGTTGTTGCCACGGCTGGGCAATTAACAGAATCGCTATGCCGATAACAACTAAGACCCCAATAGTGAGCCAAATCCGGCCTTTCTCAGTCATATATCTTCCTCCCTTGCTCGGTCATGAGCTCCCCTTTAGCCTACCATAGAGAGCATTGGAAATTCAAATCGCTTTCTGGACCTTGCCGGCCTTCAAGCACCGCGTGCAGACCGTGATTTTCATAGTTTTGCCATTGACGACGGCGCGCACGGTCTGCAAATTAGGCTTGAACATTCGATTGTTGCGATTGCCGGCAAAGCTCACTTGATTGCCAAACTTTGTCGTCTTGCCACAGATAGCACATGCGGGCATAGCGTTTCACCTCTGAGAGTATTGAGATTGTATTATCGCAAAAAATGGGGTCGTCCGCAAGGCGCTCTATACTGGCGCTGCGTGCTCGCAGCGAAGATCACAGCGCGAAAGTCTTCTGAAGCGATAGGGCTGTCACACAATATCAGAACATTCAGATACGGTATGTGCTGACGGGCATCACTGAGCCGCCGTTTGCGATCGCGAACGGCCGCTTTGTCTTCGTAGGGGATTGGGAGCCGACTCTGGGGCGATGGGTGCGCTTTGCGCGCAATTTACACTCAGATTTTTTGCAGCAGTGGGGGCATGTCCCAGAGAGCTTTGAGAAGATTCGCGTGCTCTGTGAGGCGCGCTACGATGACAAAGAGCCCGGTACAGAGTTGTCTGCCGACGTCTACTATGACGCGCTCTTTATGGGAGAGTGAGCTAGCGTAGATAAAGCTCTAGGCTGTTTTTCTGTGAGTCCCACAGGACCCCGACGCGCACCAATGCGTCGGGGAAGAGCTCAAGCTCTGCGCCGAGTTGCCCATCGTTCTGGGCGAAGACGCGCGCGCGTAGATGCTCGCTCAGCTCCGTCATCACGCCCACACGCCAGCCAAGACTGTTCCCCCAAAGGCGTTGCCCTGTGCGCGTCTGCGTCACTGCCCACAGAGAGAGCTCCAGCCAATTCTGAGAAGCTCTCCAACTCCCATGCCAGCCCAGCCCAATCTGATGGGAGATAAGCTCTTCTTCATCGCGCTGATAGAAGAGCGATAGGCTCTGGCGCGTGCTTAAGCTTGTGATGAGAGGCAGCGTCGCGGTTACGGACTGATGAGCGCTGGGGCCATCGCGCGCGATGAGGGCTTCGAGGGACGCTAAGAGCACGCGGTTCTCGTAGCGCACCGAGTATGAGGGCAGCAGCGTCTTCCAATTGAAGCCGAAGAGCACACTATAGAGATGCTGGCGCAACGCGTCGCTGCCAAACGTTAGTAGACTGATACTGTTTGAACCTAAGATGGGCACGAGGATCTTTGGCTCCAGCGACGGGCGTGGGTCGTAAGGCGTGATGGGGTAGTCTGTGTCGGGAAAGCCATCCCAAGGCGGGAAGGGCTCCGGCTCGAGCTGCACAGGCTTCCAGCTACTGGGATCAGAACTTTCTGTGACTTCAAAGAATGAGCCGTCGGCGAGTCTGTATGCATAGGGCTTCAAGCCCCCATCGCGATCGGAGCTGAAGAGCACGAAGTGCCCATCAGAAGAGAATGTCGGGGCGAGGTCGACGGCGCGGTCGCGAGTGATTTGGGCAAAGGCCCTCACCCCTAGCCCCTCTCCTGTAGCCGGGGTGAGGGCCATAAGATAGATATCTTGGAACCCACCGCGGCGCCAGATCGAGAGAGCGAGTTGCTCGCCGTCGGGCGAGATCGCGAACGAATCTATAAAATAATCGTGCAAGGGGAACTCTTTGAGCGTCTCTAGCTGTTTTGTCTTGAGATCAAAGATTGCTAAGACCGGCCCCAGGTCGCCCCAGCGATGGCGAGCTAGTAAGACTTTTTGCCCGTCGGGGAAGAGCGCGGCTCGATAGATTCGTGCACCCTCCGTCAGACGAATCTCGCGTCGCGTCCTCGGATCGTAGAGATAGAGATCGCCGAAGAGATATGAGTGTTTGAAGATATCGTGCTTGATGAGGACCCTCACCCCTAGCCCCTCTCCCGTCGGTGCTGACGGGAGAGGGGAGCCATCAAGCGGGGTGAGGGCCTCGTACTCAGCAGCGAGCTGCGTAAACGATGTGCCCGTCAGACGCCGAAAGATTCGATTGTAGTCGCTCCACAGCCCAAGCGATACCGTCGCGCGCAGGTCATTGGCTTGCAGTCGATGCCATTCCTTCAAAAAATCTGGACCGAAACGCTCCGCGAGATAGCGCACGAATCTATGTTCTCCTCCGATGCCAAGGCGCATGTCGGGCGGCGTGCTCAGGGCTTCTTCAGCAAGATACTCCCCGATCCCAGCGAGCAGCTCTGAAGATTTGAGATTGGGCAGAATGAGCTTGCCTAAGAGCGGACGCAGCGCCTCTGAAACACCGAAGACAAAGTCCGCGCTCGCTAACTGCGCATAGAGCACAAAGACACTCTGCTGCACCCAGCTGGGGAACCTGGGATTAAAGTGCTCGGCGAGATCGGCTTGCGCGACGCAGATCGTGATTCTGTCCTGAAAGACATCGAGCTCGCGATAGACAGTATCCGTAGCGTCGCAGAGCACGATGTCCACCGTGGCCTGAGGGGCATACCCCAACTGGCTATATACGAAGCGATACGCATCTTCCGCAGCGACGGCCGCTTCCTGAGCTAGTCCCTCTAGCCCCGCGGGGAACGTCACGCGGAAGTGCTCAGTATGGACGGTGTGCCAAGCTAAGCTTGGTTCGCCCAGTCTTTGGGCATGTCCTAGCCACGGCCACCAGACCAATACTATTACTATCGCGAAAGAGCGCATATCTTATTGTACGCCCTAGGGCGGGGGGAAGGGCAAACGCTAGACTTGTCAAGATTGGCACCAGACGCTATAATTTCGCTCACCATAAGCGAGGTGGCTTGCTATGCAGCGATGGTTATCTCTCGCGGTGCTTGGTGTGCTTGTAGTTGGTTGGCCGAGCTCCTCCGCGCAACCCCCGGACATCTCCGGCGCATGGGCCCAACTCCAAGTCACGTCTTCTATAACAAACGCCCCGGTGCTGGGCACAATTAACCTGAAGACGTTGACCACCATACGCCTCGAGGTCACGCAGAAGGGCACGGATCTCTCTATAGTCTTTGAGCCGTGCGCGGTGGAGAGCGAGAGCAGCTCCCCGTTTTTTAAAGTCATCTTTCCTGAAGCGTTTGTGAAACATATGGGGATTGACACCAAGCCCGCGCGACTCGAATCTCGAGAGGACAGTTGGCAGCTCTTCCAGCCGCGCTATACGATCGTGCGCGGCGTGAAGCTGCAAGACCCAGAGAAAGATCCGCTCCCCACTGATCCCAACGATCCGAGAATCTTCGACCAAGACAAGGACGGCAAGCCAGGCATGACGATCCGTGTGAACGTGCTCGGCTTCATCGAAGGGGAGATCTATATCATTCAGAGAGATTGGAACAGCCTGCGCAGCACGACGCTCAACACCATGATCATTGACGGTTTGATCGAATGGGGCAGCGAGCAGGTCGTGCTTGGGGCGAGCAACCCATTGTTAGCCGGCCAGAGCGAGAACATTCCCGATCCCAAGAAAGAGAACAGCTACTTCCGCACCACGCGGGTTGAACCCAACACGACGTGCGAGCAGATCGTGAAGAATCGCGATAAGCTCTTCGCCCGGTGATCACTATGCGATGGACTCACTGGATGCTCTTAGCTTTCCTCGGAGTAGTCTTTGCGCTAACGGCACATGGGGAGCGCGCGACGCCCATTGCGACGAAGATCACGCCCTTCGTCCAAGCAGCGCTCGCTCAGGGCCGACATGCTGACGTCTTGGTCATTCTCAAAGACCAAGCGCGCTTACGCGACACCCAGCACTTCGCGACACAGCTAGAGCGCGGACGTTACGTCTACGAGACGCTCACCAAGACCGCGCTCCGTTCCCAACAAGCACTTCGAGCTGAGCTTGACGCCAAGGGGATTCCCTATCGAGCTCACTATCTCGTCAATATGATCGCTATTCCCAACGCTAATGCAGATTTAGTGCGTACCCTTGCAGCGCGAGATGACGTGGTGCGCATCGAGCTCAATCCCAGAGTGAAGAAGCCCGCGCTGTACGTCGAGCCTGAGCAACAACAGCAGACTGTAATTCCATGGAACCTCGCGCTCATCAATGCTGATAAAGTCTGGGAGATGGGCATCACGGGCAAGGGCGTGGTCGTCGCTGGGGCCGATACGGGGGTTGATTGGCTCCATCCGGCGTTAATAAATCAATATCGCGGCTACAGCGGCGAGGACGAGATCGCTGATCATAACTATAATTGGTTCGATACCCTCGAGAACTCTCCAGAGCCCATCGATCCTGGCGCTCACGGCACACTGACCCTGGGGGTCGTCGTTGGCGATGAACCCGAACAGGTTCGCACAGGGGTTGCGTTCGAGTCCCAATGGATCGCATGTCGCAATATGGACTATGACGGTTTTGGCACACCGGAGCGCTATATCGGGTGTATGGAGTTTTTCTTGGCTCCATTTCCGTTGGATGGCGACCCTATGACCCAGGGCGATCCCAGCAGAGCCCCGCAAGTGATCAATAACTCATGGGGGTGCCCACCGCACGAGGGCTGTGAGCCCGATACGTTAAAAGAAGCTGTCGAGCATGTGCGCGCTGCGGGGATTCTCTTCGTGGCAGCGGCGGGCAACGAAGGGCCAAGCTGTAGCTCCGTGATGGACCCGCCGGCGATCTACGAAGCGGCTTTTACAGTCGGCGCGACAACCCGCGACGATAGGATCGCGCATTTTAGCAGTCGTGGACCGGTGACGCTTTGGGGCACAGAGCAGATCGAGCCGGACGTGAGCGCACCGGGTGTGGGCATTCGCGGCCCCATGCCGGGAGGGAGCTATCTCAGTGTCGGGGGGACTTCGCTCGCTGCGCCGCACGTGACGGGAATCGCAGCGCTGATGCTATCCGCTGCGCCGCATCTGAAGGGCCGCGTCGAAGTCCTCGAGGAGCTGATCCGCCAGACAGCCGTGCCCAAAGTCGGCGACTGCGGCGGCGACCGGCCGAATAACTCATACGGTTGGGGGCGAGTCGACGCGCTCGCGGCCGTGAAAGCTGCGCTGGAAGCGAAATAGTTCACATTCCCGCAGTCAGATAGAAGCTTGGGTTGGGCTCACCCAGCCCCTGCGCGATTCCCACTCGCAACGCCCAATTCACGAAATACCCCGTTGTCAGAGATACACTGATCTCGGCTCCAAAGCCGACCTTCAGATTAGCTATATCGAGCGTCTCCCCAGCAAGGCCAGCTTCGACAAAGACCCCGCCGCGCACGTCATCGAAGAAGACGGGCCAATAGCCCAGTGCACGCTCAATCGTCGCTAATGGGAATCTATATTCAAGCGAAGCAATGAGCGCTTGCTTGCCTTGCTGGACTTTTTCGGCAAAGCCCCGCAGCGCAAACTCTCCCATGTGCCCGCCAAGCGAAAAGCCGTCTTCGGGTTTCTCCGCGTCGCTCCACCCGCCGACAAACTTTACGCCTAGCGTGTGCGTCTCAACGAGCGGGAGCCGAAAGACTTCGCTGAGCGTCACCGTCAGCCGACGATACAGCTTAGCATCGCTAGGGCTTTTAAGCTCGCCCTTTACAGAGACTGAGAGCGTATCGCGCCACAGATCATCCCCGTGTACGCTTTGATAACTGTACTGCGCTGCGTAAGTATCTTCCGTCCAGGGGGCGGGATGGTCTGGCTCTTTCGCTGGACGATCCGAATGGCTGTAGCTGGCCCTCAGCCATTGCTGCTGAAAGATGCTTAGCGTCAACGGCATCACAGCGCTGATCTTTTGGGTGCGCCCGTCGCGCGTGTCACTCACTGAAAGCGAGAGCACGGGCAGGAAGTGCGCGAGCATATAGTCAACGCTATAGAACGGCTTGCCCTGCTCGAAGTCCCAGCCCGCTATGAGCTGATACGCCTGCTTGCCCAAGACGTCTTGCCCGAAGGTGACGATCCCGACGGACTTGCCATCGCTGAAAGGGAGCCAGAGCTTGGGCAAGAGCGACGGGATCATATCGTAGGGCTTGATAGAGAAGTTCGTCTTCTGGAAGCCGGACCATTGGGGAAGCGTCTCTTTTTGAATGCTGACGGGCTTCCAGCTTTGCGGATCAAAAGACATGAGATAGATATCGTAGCCGTCGCTACCGTAGCTTGTAAACGCGATCTGTGTGCTGTCAGGCGAGACGGCGGGATCGAACGCGCCCGTGAGCACATTCGTCACTTTATAGAATGAGCCGTCGCTGAGCTTATACGCATAGAGATTGGCGACACGATAGTCGTCCCTATCAGAGCTGAAGAGCAGATACTGCCCATCGGGCGAGAAGCTGGGGTCTAAATCTTCGTCTTTGTCCTGGGTGATGGGCGTAAGCTCGCCGCTCTCGATATCTAACAGATAGATATCTTGATATCCGCCGCGCCGCCAGAGCGACAGAGCTAAGATTTTGCTGTCGGGCGAGACAGCAAGCGAGTGCACGGTGACGCTGTTGTCAGCAAATTCTTTGACGGGCGTGATCTTTCCGGATTGTAAATCGAGCTTTGAGATAGCAGTACTTGCGTCGCGTCCGATGTGATGCGCAAAGTAGATCGTCTGGCCATCGGGAGCAAAGACAGCGACATAGGCCCGCGCGCCGTGGGTGAGACGTCGCTCGCTCTTCTTCTCTAGATCGTAGAGATATATGTCGCTGAAAGCGTAATAGAATCCGTGAAAATCGAGCTTGGTGTAGAGTACGGAGCGCCCATCGGGCGAGAAAGACGGCAGCTCTGCTGGACCGAAGAGGATCTCGCGATCGTTCTCGCCGTCAGCGTTGATCATTCTGAGTCCAATGCGTCCTGGCCTGCGGTGCTGGTAGACAATCTCTTTTCCGTCGGGCGACCATGAGGGCTGCATACTCAGCCAGCCGAGTCTTGTTAAGCGTAGGCTTGCTGTGAGGCCCTCGCGGGTGATCGCTTCGATTTCTGAAGAGAATTTCTGGCGTAGCCAGCCACGAAAGCCCGCGTAAACTTCATCAGCGGACTTGCCCAAAGCTCTCTTCAAGATCGTGTCAAAGTTGTCACCGAAGAAGACAAGAGAGAGCGCATTGACCAAGCTCCCAGAGTTGAAGTCATTGAATTTCTTCATGCTCTCTGGGCCATAGGTCTCTTCGATGTAGCGAAGGAACCACGAGCTGAAGTTATAGACGAGCAGGCCCACCGGCGGCCACGCCACGCGATTATAATAGCGCGAGATCTCATCGAATCTGGGAATCTTATTGTCTAAGACCATCTGGCGGACCATCATGATCGTATTAGCGTCATTGAGGCGTGACTCGCCCAAGTGCTTATATTTTTCGTAGACGGCTAAGCCCTCAATGAACGTGATGGGCTTGTTCATATTGGGCAGAACGATTCTTCCGAAGATCGCGCGCAGCAACGCGTTGACCCCCGTAGCAATGTCCAGGTCCAAGATGTGTACAAGCTCGTGATAGACAAGCATCTTAAGCCAGCTCTCTAAGCGCACGTTGGCCCAATCGGCCAGGCGCATCTGCACCGGGCCGATATAAATAGTGTTCTGCGGGACGGGTGTCGCTGATCCAACGATCTCGTCAATAAAGTCAACGATGACGATATAAATCTTCTCAGCAGGAGCTTTGCCAAACTCTTTTTGAATGATTTCGTAAGACTCTTCGGCGACGGTCGCGGTCTCGTGGGCGATGTTCTCTAGACCCTGATGGAAGACGATAATAAAGTGCGGCGTCTCCAGCTGATGCCACACAAGCGCCGGGTCGAAGATCGTGATCTGGGCATAGCTCACAAGAGAGCTGCATGCTCCGAGAAGCGTTAGAATCAGAAAGCGACGCATCATGGGAGACCTCCTTTATTTATTTTAGAAGCTAAAGAGAAAGTGAAACTGCCCATCGCGGGTGAAGACGAAGTCCGCACGAGCTTGAGTGCCCAATTTGTCCAGAGAGATCAAGACGCTCAATCCCCAGGAGAGCTGGTTCTTCCAGACGAGCTTGCCTTCGCCTTGAGTGCTGCAGCAAGGCAGTTCAGTCTTCCCCATACTGACGACTTGGAGAGAGACAGCCCCTTGCGCAAGAAGCTCCACCGGGGGCAACAAAGGTACAGTCACTGGGATTGCTATGACGTCGAAAGCTCGCTCAAACTGCACCCTCCAGAATTGCTCACCCTTGAGTGAAGAGCTCTCGCCCTTGACGCCCTGCACGAAGAGAAAGCCTGGGAACTTGCCCTTGTTTTCAAGGGTGCCGTAGCTGACGCCGAGACTCAGAAGCTCGCGGCGCAGCGAGAGCCGAGTTTGGCTGTAGCGAAACTCCAACGGCAAGACACCCAACTGCCACCAGCCTTGCAGCGTTTGCTGGGAGAATCCCAGCTCGATCCCAAAGGGCAACGCAAAGCTTCGATGTGACTCCCAAGCTATGTAAGCGATCTCAGGGGGATGAAGATCTTCAGTCCAGGGCCAGAGCGTCCCGAAGAACCCACTGACGAGAGAGCGCGAGCTGCCACCCAGCTCGCGTTCCCATAGGCCTTCTCCGAACCAATCGCGCACGAAGGGCAACCCTTGAGAGAGGTCCAGCATAGCTTTGACTCCGGCTTCGCCTACGCGCCCTAAGACCGGCGTGCGCGGCCAGTCAAGTATTGCAAGCTTTATATCCCCAAAACTGAGCCCAGCCTTGTAGCGAATCTTCTGGCTCTGCAAGCCGTAAGCTAATCCCAGTGACGGCTCTAGCCAAGCGAAGAGCTTGTAGCTCCCCTCAGCGCCAAGCAGCAGCCCATCAACGCTGTTCTCTTCAATGATAGGGGTGAAGCTCTGCGCTGCTGACGAGAATGAGACCGCTATAAGCAGCACAGCTAGGGCAATAAAGATTCTTCTCATAAAGCCTCCTTGGCTCTTTCTCTCATTCTAAAGATTGAGAGCTGTAGCAGTCAAATAGTTCTGCAAATCCCCGGCGCAAAGGACGCCAGTCCATGCTTGCTCTCTCAGAGTGTATTATGCTGCAAGCATGAAGCTCTTAGCTCAAGAGATCGCTCAAGCGACCGGCGGAACTCTCGTGCATGGCTCGCCAAAGACAGTTCTCAATGGCGTCTCAATAGACTCCCGAACGATCCGCCTAGGGCAGCTCTTCGTGCCGTTGGTCGGCTCGCGCTACGATGGGCACGATTTTATCGCCGATGCGCTCCAACGCGGGGCTAAAGGCTTTCTGTTTCACCGTGAGCTAAGCTGCTCTGTCCCTGAATCTGTTGTCGCGATCCGCGTACACGATACGCTCCACGCCCTGAGCGATCTTGCCCGATGGGCCGTCACGAAGCTCAAGGCTCAGATCATCGCTGTCGCCGGCAGCAACGGCAAGACGACAACAAAAGAACTGATCGCCCACGTGCTCGCTCTGCGAGCTCGCACTCATGCGACCATAGGGAATCAAAACACCGAGCTCGGGCTTCCTCTCACAGTGCTCAACGCCCCAGATGATACTGAGATTCTCGTCTTAGAGATGGGAACGACCGCTCTCGGAGACGTGCGTCGGCTCTGCCAGATCGCTCCGCCTACAGTCGGTGTGCTCACCAGCATTAGCGAAGAGCATCTTGCGACGTTGAGGGGCCTTGAACGGATCATCGAAGCCGAGACAGAGTTACTCGAAGCGCTCCCCAGCGATGGGCTTGCTATCGTCAACGGGGACGATCCTGACGTGCTCGCTACCGTACGCCGCAAAACCCGCTGTCGGCTTGTCACATTAGGATTTGCTCCGCACAATGACTTTGTTGCTGAAGGGCTAAAAATCTCTCGCGAGGGCACGCGCTTCTTTGTGAAAAGTCATTCAGTGCAGGGTGAGATGCAGCTGTCACTGCTGGGGCGACCGGCAGTCCTTGCCGCGCTCGCGGCGACGGCCGTCGCGCATCACCTTGGGCTTTCATGCTCGGAGATCTGTCGAGAACTGCAGAGCGCTCGCGGCACGTGGGGACGGCTCCAGCTCGTCTCAATCCCGAACACGGCGATCACGGTCTTGCATGATGCCTATAACGCCAACCCGGCCTCGATGCGTGAAGCAATCTTCTGTGCTGCGCAAATCCGTCGCCCTGACGAGGAGCTCATCTTTGTGCTCGGCGATATGCTTGAATTAGGAGCGATCAGCGAACGTGCGCATCGCGAGATCGGGAGATTGCTCGCTGATCCCCACGTGCGTCCTGATAGACTGATCACTGTTGGTGAGCAGGCGCAGTTCATTGGCGAAGAAGCTGCGTACCTGGGTATTCCGGTTCAGCATTATGCCACTTCCGATGAAGCTGCCCGAGCTCTCGACCTGCCAGATACAAGAAGATACTTTATCTTGCTGAAAGGTTCGCGGGGGATGCGCTTGGAACGGGTGCTCGACAAGCTGTGCCCATTTGACTCCAGCATTACTCCTCTTTAGACTAAAGCCGTCATGAACGACGTGAAAAGCCGTTTTGCCCTCTTGTCGGTAGGCGCAGCGGTGGCGACGCTCGCGCTCAAGTTTACAGCATATGCGCTTACAGGCTCGGTGGGGATTCTCTCTGATGCTCTGGAGTCTCTGGTGAATCTAGCCGGCTCACTCATCGCGCTGATCGCGCTTAAGATCGCGGCGCGCCCTGCGGATAAGACCCACCCTTATGGTCATGACAAAGCTGAATATTTCTCGAGTGGCGTCGAGGGTACGCTTATTCTGATTGCAGCAGCGAGCATCGCCTATACGGCTATTAGGCGCCTGCTCGCTCCTGTCCCGCTCGAGCAACTGAGTTGGGGCCTGGCTGTCACCGGCATCGCGTCATTGCTCAATTTCATCGTGGCGCGAGCCTTGTTGAGCGCTTCCAAACGGTACGATTCGATCACCCTCGAAGCCGATGCCAAGCACTTGCTTACGGACGTCTGGACGAGCGTGGGTGTCATTGTGGGGCTGATCGCTCTTGCGGTGACAGGATGGCAATGGCTGGACTCGCTGGTGGCGCTTGCAGTGGCCGGACATATCGTGATCACTGGGGTCAACCTCGTGCGTCGCTCTATCGATGGCTTAATGGATTATAATCTCCCTGCCGATGAGTTGGCCCACCTTGAGCGCATTCTCATCGATCATCACAAGCAGTTCGTTGCTTATCATCGGCTGCGGGCGCGCAAGTCCGGCTCGCGACGCTTCATCGATTTGCACCTGGTCGTCCCTGGGAATCAGACGGTCCAGCAAGCTCACGATCTATGCGAGCAGCTTGAAGCCAAGATCGAGGCCGTGCTCCCCAATGCTAGCGTCACGATCCATGTCGAACCAGCGGAGGACGCTGCATCCTGGGATGAAGACGAGCACAAGACGCTGGTTCTACGTTGATCTTTATCCAGCGAGCGATTCCAGCGCGCGCTTGACCAGGCCCTTGGCCAAGGGCACCTTGTACGCGTTCTCCCGCAACGGCTGCGCCCCAGCAACCGCAGCTTCAGCGGCACGCTCGGCTAGTTCTTCAGAGAACTTTTGTCCGATAAGAATCCTCTCGCTGTCTTTAGCTCGCCAGGGAATGGCTGCAACCCCGCCTAAGACTAATCTTGCATCAGCGATGCGCTCGCCCTCAAAACTGAGCTGCGCCGCGACGCTCACCAGGGCGAACGACCAAGACTGCCGCTCCATCGCTTTGAGATAGATCCCGCGCGCGGCCTTCTTCGGCGTGGGCACGCGAATCTCAACAATAAGTTCGTTTGGCCCCAGAATCGTCATCTGGCGGTGGCTCTCTGTGGGCTTGGTGTAGAGCTCTTCGAGCGAGATCTCGCCGTCGAGATCCGGCCCGACGACGCGCAGCGTCGCGTCGAGCGCGATCAACGCCGGAGCTAAATCTGATGGGTGCACCGCGTGGCAGCGATCCGCTCCCAAGATCGCGTGATATTTATTTTCGCCGTCTTCGGCGAAACACTTTTCTCCGCCCTTGAGCCAACAGGGAAAGAGCTTATTGCGATAGTACCAGCAGCGCGGCTTTTGGCAGAGGTTGCCCCCGATTGTGCCCATGTTTCGCAGCTGGGGCGTCGCAGCGGAAGCCGCCGCCTGAGCGAGTATAGAAAATCTCTCTCGGATAACGGGATGGCGCTCGATCTCGGCCAACGTCACGAGCGCGCCGAGCCGCAGCCCAGCTTGAGGGCTATAGCGGATCTCGCGAAGCTTGGCGAGCGTCTTGAGATTCACTAAACGCCTGGGGCTGCGCAAGCGCGCCTTGAGTTCCCCTAACAGATCTGTCCCCCCGGCGATGGCTTCCGTCGCCGGCTCGCTCAGCAGCGCAATGGCTGTCTTGATATTTGTTGCGTTGACGTACTCAAAAGATCGCATCGTCTCACACCCTGATCTCGATTCCTGTGAGAACTTCGTGATTACTGACTTCGTAAGTCAGCTTACTCGACGGCTTTGGAATAGGAAGCCCGTCTTCTTGTAACCCGCGTAGATGCATTCGGATGGCCTGCTCCATGTTTTTGATAGTTTGTTCTAGCGTGCGTCCAGTGGCTACACATCCTGGCAAGTCTGGGCTGAATGCTGAGTAGTTTCGAGCTGTCCTCTCAATGATGATGGGGTATTTCAAGATTTTCATCTCTGCCTCCCTTTTCTCTTCAAGCCTGCTTGCTTCAAAATACTATTGAGCGTGCCTTTGTCGATCTCATCACCTAGGTTGCCTGCGATGGTTACGCGCCCTTTCTTCGTCGGATGCTTGAATTGCCGATGGCTTCCTACGCAAGCTATTTGGTACCATCCATCAGCTTCAATGAGTCTAATCACTTCGCGGATTTTCATCAATGTTGCAAAGCCTTGAGAATCTTCTCGCGCGTGAGGGGCAGCTCGTAGATGCGCACTCCCAGCGCGTCGGCGACAGCGTTGGCAATCGCTGCTGCCGTGGGAATGATCGGCGGCTCGCCCACGCCCTTCGCGCCTAAGTTATTTGCTCTGGGATCAGGACGCTCCACCATCTCGAAGACGATCTCTGGAATGTCGAGTGCCGTTGGGACTTTATAATTCTCTAAGTTATCGTTCACGACGACGCCCGTGTTTCTATCGACCACCCGTTGCTCAAAGAGCGCATAGCCGAGCCCTTGAATGATCCCACCCTCGATCTGGCTCGAGAGCGTCAAGGGATTGATCACGCGCCCGGAGTCGTGCACCGCGACAATCCTTTCGACCTTCACTTCTCCGGTCTCTGTATCGACAGTGACTTCGGCAAACTGAGCGCCAAATGTGTTGACAGTGACGTCCTCGGGATTGGGCTCACGGGCTCCGCGCCCGATGATCATAAAGTTCTCAAGATTCTTGAGCACTTCGTGCACGGCGACAGGCTTTTGAAGTGCTGGACTGCTCAAGAGCCCATCTGTTATGGTGAGTGATTCGCGCGGGGCTTCGAGCACTTGGGCGGCGACGTCTAAGAGCTGCTGGCGCGCTTCATGAGCTGCCATGCGTACCGCCGGACCAACGCTGGCGACGGTCATGCTGCCCGCGCTTAATGGCGCATACAACCCCATCTGGGTATCGCCGATCTCGACGGAGATCTTTTCGATGGGGAAGCCTAGCTCTTCTGCAGCGATCTGCGCTAAGACTGTCTTAGTGCCCGTGCCGATATCTTGGGTTCCCGTGATGACAGTTGCCGTGCCGTCGGGGTTGATCTTGACGAGAGCGTATGCTGGGGGCATGCCGTTGCCGCTCCAGATTTGCGAAGCCATGCCGACGCCGCGGCGGAGCTGGCCCTGGGGCTCAGGGCGTCTGGGCCAGCCAAAGAGCTTCGCGCCGCGTTCATACGCTTCCCGCAAGCCCTTGGTCGAGTAGGGCCGCCCTGTTGTTTGATCGATCTCTGTGTAATTTTTGAGACGCAGCTCAAGTGGGTCCATGCCCAACTCTTTGGCCAGCTCATCCATGAGAGACTCTAACGCGAACGTGCCCTCAACATACCCAGGGGCGCGAAATGCCGACAACGGCCCGGTGTTCGTGAAGACCGTATACTGTTCGGTCTTTAAGTTCGGGCAGGCGTAGAGCTCGCGGGCTGGGCCCCCCAGTGACGGCGGCCAGAGACAATACGCCCCCGCAGCGATAATCGCTTTGAGCTCTAACGCCATGAGCGTGCCATCGCGCTTGGCTCCGATCTTGAGGCGCTGAATGCTTGCCGGGCGATTGCCCGTTGCGAGGTTCTCTTCATGACGATCTAGGACGATTTTGACGGGCCGACCCGTCATCCTCGCAGCAAGAGCTGCAATGACTGTGTACTTACCCAAATTGTTCTTGCTGCCAAAGCCGCCGCCCATGTATTTCTTGATCACCCTGACTTTGTGCAGGGGGAGTCCTAAAAGACGTGCTAAGCCTTCGCGCACGCCAAAGATATGCTGCGTCGAGTCCCAGACGGTGAGAGAATCCCCTTCCCAGAGGGCGACGCTGCCGTGGGGCTCCATGCAGTTATGGAGCGCACATTGTGTTCGGAACGTTCGTTCTATGATGACGTCGGCTTGGGCGAAGCCTTGGGCCAGATCGCCCCGTTGGTAGACTTCCGGCTGGCCACCCAGCAGATTCCCGTCGGGATAGAGCTTTGGCGCGTTGGGCTGCAGGGCTTCTTCAGGGTCAAGAACGAAGGGCAAGACCTCGTACTCGACCTCGATGAGTTCGAGAGCGTCTTGAGCGATCTCTTCGTCGTCGGCGATCACACACGCGACTTCATCGCCGACATAGCGCACGATCTCGTCGAAGATAAACGTCTGGCGGCGGAACGAGATCTTGGGGGTGTTCTTATAGCACAACACGGCGCGCACGCCGGGGAGCGTTTCAGCTCGCTGAGTATTGATATTTTTAATTCTCGCGTGCGGGTGCGGGCTGCGCAGGATTTTCCCGTAGAGCATCCCTGGAAGCTGCACATCAAACGTATAGGCGGCCTTGCCGGTAGCGCGCTCAGGGCCGTCGATGCGCGGGATCTTCTTGCCCACAAATTTCAAGGGAGCTTGTGCGTCCCAGGCTGTCAGCCCCTCGCCCTCGACCACAACGTACTCTTCTAAGACGCGGCCTTCGAACTCCGTTTTTGTTTTTATAACCTTGGGCATAGTTTAACTCCCTTGGTGTAGCAACTTTGCGGCACGCAGCGCGGCCTTGAAGATCTTCGGGTACGCCCCACAGCGGCAGAGATTCCCCGACACCGCGCGCTTGACGTCCTCGAGCGTTGGTGTGGGGTTTTCGTCAAGCAGGGCTTTCACAGACATAATTTGCCCTGGAGTGCAGAAGCCACACTGAAGCGCATCTTCTTCGATGAACGCTTGCTGGATGAGATGGAGCTCGCCGTTCCGAGACAAGCCCTCGATCGTCTCGATAGATTTTCCGTCGCACTCGATAGCCAGAGCCATGCACGCGTAGATCGGTTTGCCGTCTACTAAAACTGTGCAAGCCCCACAGGTGCCTTCATCACACGCCTTCTTGGCGCCAGTAAGTCCCAAATCTTTTCGTAAAGCGTCGAGGAGCGTACGGCGTGGCTCGACGAGCACCTCGTGGGTTTCGCCGTTGACGATGAGCTTTATTAGAGTCTTGCCCGGCCCACGCACAGTGATCTTGCGCCTTCTTGGGCGGACGGCCTCAGTCGCCATAAAGAACCTCCTTTTTCTCATTGACGATACACATCGCGTCGCAATCCAACATGGAGCACAACGATGCTCCGCTGTTTATCATCTATCTCGTAGATGACGCGGTACTTGCCCACACGAATCCGCCACCCTTCACGGGCTATGAGCTTAAGACAGCCGCGTGGTCTAGGATTTCGTGCTAGAGCAAAAATAGCATCTCGAATGTGTTCATACTCTCTCGTCGGCAATCGCGCCAGCTCTTTCTGGGCCCGCCGCGTGATTGAGACAATATATCTCATCGGCGCTTTTTCTCAATCTCAGCCACTGCTTGTTCAAAGGGGATGATCTCATCAGCAGAAGCTTTCGCGGCATCATACGCGCGGATGGACTCTAGCTCTTCAAGCTCTTCCAACAAACGACGATAATCCTTTATGCTTAAGAGCACGCTCACGGGGTTCCCTTGCTTGTCTATCACGTAGCGCTCTTTGAAGCTTTTGGACGTTTTCTGGTAGGCAGCTTTGGTTGCCATAGGGGCCTCCTTGTAATGAAAAGTATAAACGAGCTTGACATAAACGTCAAAGTAACTGATCCGAAAGTGTTTACTATAGAGCGTTGTTCTGAATTATAGATTCACTGGGGATTCCAAAATCGGGATGACGTTTTGCAGAACTTCGTGAGAGCAAGCTGGGTATTGTTTAGCGAAAACCTCATCCTTGCGAGACCATAGCTCCTTCACAGTGCTGCATCCCAACTCTATTCCTATGTAGGTGAATCTGATTGCTCGCCCAGCAGCCATGCGCATTAGGTGTAAATATGTTTCTAGAGAGTGTCTGCATCCTACGGCTGAAAGTTCGACATCTTTAAATCCTTGATGTACGATCTCGTTCCTAAGCTCTTGAATCTCACCGAAGCGCTTTTTGATCTCTTCCTTCCATGCTTGGAACTTTGGATGTTCCTTCAGTACTTGTTGAGCATCTGACCCCAGCTGTTTAAAGATTTCACCTTCTGGGAAACCTACAGTAACCAACGCCTTGCTCGACACAATCTCTTTCTCTTGCTCCTTCAATAGAATTTCTAAGGCGATCCATCGAAATAGCAGTTCTCTTATAGTATTTCTCTGGAACTTTGCTTGTCTGAGCCAAGATACAGCATTCAACACTCTCTGTTCAAGCTCAGAGCGTCTTTGTTTGGGTTTCTCTAAGATCATCCGAAACAGATTCCACGGGTACGGATTATCTAATTTTGTATCTCGCACAAACATAGGGGTAAATTCAATATCGCTTTCAGGTTTTACAGAGTAGTATCGCTTTGTACGCAAATCCTGCATGTAGCCGATACCCAAGGTGCGAACATCACCAAAATCGAAAGCACAGAAATTAACGACATCCAAACCTTCTTCAATAAGCTGGCTACCGTGATTTAGTGCCTCAATTTGGCTCGTATTATGCACGATGACCTTGATGCGAGGTAGAGAGCTAATGTCAGCTTCGTACCTAAACAACTTCTTTGACTCTTCTAAGGCTCTTTGAGCCTCCGGCGGTTCCACAGGTTTGTAATTGATCTCCACCTGGCCAACAGAGAATGAATACCCAGGGTAAAAGCTTCCTATTGGCAAGACTTTGACGAGGAGCCAATCGCTGGTTCTATCTATTGCTTGTGATTGTTCACCTTGCATATCACACCTTGGCTTAACTGAGATAGTTGAGTTATCAAAATCTCAATGAGCGCCCGCCATATACGCCTCTCAAGTTCCCGCAGCCTTTTTTCAAGTTGTTTGTACCTACCAGCTAATAATTCCAGCCTTAATACCTCCAGTTTCACTTTCTCAAATCCATAAGCTTCCGCGGCTTCTAGGTTGCCTAAACCGCCTTCTACGTCCCCTGCTAAAGCGGCAGCGCAAGCTCGATAGTAATATATTTTTGCTCTTTGAAGAGCTTGAAGCTCTTTTTTAAGGATCTCCTCGCAAGAGCTAGCTGCCTCAAGAGCTCTCTTCCACCGTTTACGGCAAAGAAGAACCTGAATGTATAGTTCGTATACTTCCCATACTCTCCCTTCAGGAAACTTGAGTGCTTGCTCAAGTTCGTACTCTGCTTCTGCTAGACGGTGACTATGATTGTAGAGATCAGCTAATGCTAGATGCCTCCAAGGGCTAGGTATCTCCAACACATGTTCTTCTAAGAAACCGACAAGCTCTGCTAGAGCACTTTCACCATAGCGCTCTGCATAAGCTTGTCTAAGAGTGTTGAAAGACTTCTGGGGAGATTCCAGAAAACGTCGCTGGATCATCTCAAAATCATCCACTGGCAAGTAAAGACCAGTCTTATCATCTTGCAACCAGCGTTCCCAAAGCTCCATTTCAAAGCTAGGGTTTCTCGCGATTATTTAGCTAAACTTCGCAACTTGCCCTGTAATTCATAGTCGAGAGAGCAAGATAATCTGCCGTCCTAGTTGCCGTACGAATCCACTGTCATACGCCGATAGTATAGTTCAGCGTAATAACAGAGTCAACCTTACTGTGTATAATTGTGGTGTTCGCCTTTATTAAGAATCTCAAGGAGGCTCTATGGAGAATAAATCCGTCTGGTGGTGGCTGGCCGCGCTTGCGCTCTCACTCTTGCTCGTAGTGTTTATAAAACAGAGCAGCGTCAACGTATCGAACGACGTTGTAGGGATTCGCATTCTGCACACCCAAGAGCATCACGGTCAGGCGCTTCCCGTGCGCGGTGGCAATCCTTCTTTAGATTACGGCGGTCTGGCTACACGGGCAACGCTCATCGCCCAGCAGCGCGCTGATGCCCAGAAGAATCGCCTTGGAGTTCTGCTTGTAGACTCCGGCGATATTCTCGTAGGCACGCCCCTCTCCACGGTCTTTCGTGGCGAGCCTGATATCCTCGCAATGAACGCCATGGGCTATGACTTAATGGTCCCTGGCAATCATGAGTTTGACTTCGAGCCGCGCGAGCAGCGTTATAAAAAGCTTGTCGAGCTGGCCCAGTTTCCCTTTGTTGCAGCGAACATTGAGGGCTTTGAACATCTAGGATTATCACAGCCGCAGCCAGCTTTCCTCATCAAAAAATTCGGGAATATGCGAGTCGGGGTCATCGGCATAGCCAACCCCAATACGCCCAACTCGTCCAGTCCCCCAGAAGGCGTCCTCTTCTCCAATGCTGTCTCCGCTGTGCGAAGGGTGCTAGCCCAGCATCGCGAGGAAGCTGATCTCTGGATCGCCGTCACGCATCAAGAGAATCAGAAAGATTTTGAGCTTTTGCGAGCCATCCCAGAACTCGACGTTATCATCGGAGGCCATACCTACGGATTTCGGGGCATCGTCACTCGCGATTCTCTAGATACTCTCAGTGATGTCGCAGAACTCATCCCCGATCAACCGACGGAGCTCGAGCATCCTAATGGGATCTTTGTGCGTGCTGGCGAAGGCCCGTTCTTGGGGCGCTTGGGGACTGTGCTAGGCCAGCTCGATCTCATGGTGGATCCCACGACTAAGAAGATTACGAAAGCTACCGCGGCGAATCTGCTCATCCTGCCCGCCACAGAGCACAACGTGCAAGCAAATGCCCCTGTCATCGCATCGGACCCTCGAATCGAGGCGCTTCTCCAGCCCTATCTTGATGAACTTGCCGTGAGGGTTAAAGAAGTCATCGCCCGGACTACCGTTGACCTGGAGGGTCGACGCGAGCTCGTCCGTCGCCACGAGACCAATTTAGGCAATTTGATCACGGACATCTATCGTGAGCGCTTTGGCACGGATATCGCGTTTCAAAACGGCGGAGGCATCCGGGCTTCGATTCCTGCCGGCGAGATCACGATAGAACAGATTCTTACGGTGCTCCCCTTTGCTAATACGCTGACGACTTTTCGCTTGAAGGGGTCAGAGCTCTTGCTTGCCCTGGAAAACAGCGTCAGTCAAGTCGAGCAGGGGTCTGGGCGCTTCTTGCAGGTCTCTGGGCTCTGCCTGAGTTTTGATCGCACTAGGCCTGCGGGTGAGCGCGTGCTCAAGGTCTTCGTGGGAAGAGAGCCCCTAGACTTGGAAGCGACTTACTCGATCGCTGCCCCAAGCTTTCTTGCTAACGGCGGCGATGGCTACGTGGTCTTCCGCGAAAGCCGCACGGACTTTCTCGATACCCAGATGATCGATGCTGACCTCGTCATAGAAGGGCTGCGTGCCCGAGAGAGCGTCTCTCCTCAGGTCGAAGGACGCATCACTGAAGGAGGAGCTAAGACCGCCTGCGAGTGACCTATCTTGTCAAGAGTAACCTCTAACGCTATAATTTCGCCATGGCCACAATGCAGCTTGATGGGCTTCTACAGAAGGCCAAGGCCCTGGAGCAACACGCTCTCCAGGAGCTGCAAGCGCTCTCGAGCGTCAAGCTCTGCGAGGAGTTTCGCGTCAAATACTTAGGGCGCAAGGGGCAGCTAGCCCAGCTTCTAGACGCGCTAAAGACCCTTCCCCCTCAGGAACGCGCCGAAGCTGGCCGGGCCCTCAACGCCCTCAAAGAGACATTAACTGTTGAGTTAGAGAGACGCTTGGCAGAGTGTGCTCGCATCGAAAAAGAAGCACGTCTACGTGCTGAAGCGCTGGATGTCACGCTCCCGGGACGCCACTATAAGCTAGGAAGCCTGCACTTGATAACCCAGGTCACCAAGGAGCTCGAAGATATCTTTGTCAGACTGGGCTTTGAGGTCGTCACCGGGCCGGAGATTGAGACGGATTATTATAACTTCGAAGCCCTGAACATGCCCAAAGATCACCCCGCCCGCGACGACTGGGATTCTTTTTATATTGAGGGCTTTGACGATCTGCTCCTGCGCACGCACACGTCGCCTGTGCAGATTCGCGTGATGCAGCACCGTCGCCCGCCGGTGAAGGTCGTCGTTCCAGGGAAGTGCTTCCGACGCGACGCGACCGATGCCACTCATTCCCCAGTCTTTCATCAGATCGAGATGCTCTGGGTGGATAAGGGCATCACCTTAGCTCATCTGAAGGGCACAATTTTAGCGTTTATCGAAGAGTTCTTCGGGAAGAATTTTGAGGCGCGCTTTGTCGGAGACTACTTCCCGTTCACTGAGCCGAGCTTACAAGTGCACGTGCGTCGCAAAGGCACCGAAAGATGGCTCGAGATTCTCGGCGCGGGGATGGTCGACCCAGCAGTCCTTCAAGAAGTCGACTATGATCCCGAAGAGTACACGGGGTTTGCTTTCGGACTTGGCGTGGAGCGCATGGCCATGCTAAAATACGGCGTGGACGACATTCGCACATTCTATCAGAACGATATTCGCTTTATCGAGACGTTCTAAGGGAGGGATTCCACGAAGCTGGACGAAGATGCATCACGAGCCGGAAGAAGAGATCCCGCCGCAACGTGAGTATTGGATGCCTCAGAACTTCGGAGGGCTGCCTCCGGAGTTCTCTCGTTTTGCGTCAGCACGTGCTGTCGTTCTCCCTGTGCCCTACGATCTTACCACGTCGTATCTAGCAGGCACGCGCCACGGGCCTCAGGCGATCATTGAAGCCTCAACGCACTTGGAGCTGTACGACGAGGAGCTTCAGAGCGAACCCTATCGCGTAGGGATTCACACGCTGCCCCCACTGGAGCCCTCGGCCGCCAGCCCTGAAGAGACGATTCAGCGCGTCGAAGAAGCTATCAGTTGGCTTCTGGAGCGCGACAAATTCCCCGTGATGCTGGGGGGCGAACACTCCCTGACGCTCGCTCCCGTGCGGGCGCTGCGCAAGAGATTGAAGGGCTTTTCGGTCTTGCAGCTCGACGCTCACGCCGATCTGCGCGACAGCTTTCAGGGCACAAAATTCAATCACGCCTGTGTCGGGCGGCGGATGCACGAGTTGGGAATAAATTTAGTGCAGATCGGCATCCGCGCGCTCAGCTCCGAAGAAGCCGAGTTTATCCGTAGGGCGCAGAACCTCCACGTCTGCTTCGACTATGAGCTTCACAGTCAGCCAGCCAAGATCGACGAAGCCTTGAGCAGGTTGCGCGATCCCGTCTACGTCACTGTCGATTTGGACGTCTTCGACCCGGCGCTCATGCCTGCTGTGGGCACTCCAGAGCCCGGCGGGCTCGATTGGTACACAGTGCTCACCATTCTCCGATACGTTGGGAAGCACTATAGGGTGCTGGGCTGTGACGTCGTCGAGCTCTGCCCGATTGCCGGGATGGAGGGCCCGAACTTCCTTGCGGCCAAGCTCGTCTACAAGATGCTCGGATACTTTCTGAAAGGAGGTCAGAGATGAACGGCTTGCCCCTGGTGCCAACGCGGGTCTTCTTCACCAAGGGGGTGGGGACACATCGGGACCAGCTGCGGTCTTTCGAGGCGGCCCTACGGGATGCGGGGATCGAGAAATATAACTTGGTGCATGTGTCGAGCATCTTGCCGCCGCGGTGTAAGATCATTCCCAAATCTGAGGGGCTCAAGGAGCTCAAGCCGGGGCAGATCGTCTTCTGCGTTATGGCGCGCTGCTCCAGCAACGAGCCGCGTCGGCTGATCGCGGCGTCTATCGGGTGCGCCGTGCCCGCGGATCCCGACGCCTACGGGTATCTCAGCGAGCACCATGCCTACGGCCAGAACGAGAAGCAAGCCGGCGACTACGCCGAAGATTTAGCAGCTTCGATGCTCGCTTCTACGTTGGGAATCGAATTTGACGATACGGCCAACTGGGACGAGAAAGAGCAAGTCTGGAAGATGTCGGGGAAGATCGTGCGCACGCGCAACGAGACCCAGACGGCTATCGTCAACGGGGACGGCTGGACCACCGTGGTGGCCGCCGCAGTCTTTCTCTTTTGAGCGCTTGACAGAGCCCGCCGGATTGATTAATATAAGAACGGTTGGGTCGTTAGCTCAATTTGGTAGAGCATCCGGCTCTTAACCGGAGGGTTGTAGGTTCGAGTCCTACACGACCCACCATTTTTGTCCCCATCGACTAGCGGTCTAGGTCACGGCCCTTTCAAGGCCGAAACGGGGGTTCGAATCCCCCTGGGGACGGTTCCCTCTTGACGGGGTCCTCCAGGGACGCTAGAATGAGCCTAGGAAGGCGCGGGCGTAGCTCAGAGGCAGAGCACTGGCCTTCCAAGCCAGGTGTCGCGGGTTCGATTCCCGTCGCCCGCTCCACCAGACTTCGTCTGGACAAGCTTCGCTTAACGTTCATCTTCGCCGGCCAATGGCCGGCGAAGGCGAAGCCCATGCGCAGCGTGCGCCCGTAGCTCAATAGGAAGAGCAGGGCCCTTCTAAGGCTCAGGTTGCAGGTTCGAGTCCTGCCGGGCGCGCCCGAGGGACGTAGCTCAGCCTGGCAGAGCATCGGCCTGTGGAGCCGACCGTCGCGGGTTCAAATCCCGTCGTCCCTCCCACAAAAATATGCGCTCTATATTTTTCATTGGGCTAGTGCTCGTAGGGCTAGTAAATCTGATTGGCTGTGCTCCCGCTGTTGTGAAGGAGGCCCAACTCGATCAACCCTTCACGCTCTTTGTCCGCGAGAGGGCCCAGCTTGGCAATCTCCAGATTCGTTTTATCGGCGTGCCTGAGGACTCGCGGTGCCCTCTGGATGTCGAGTGTGTCTGGGCTGGGAACGCCAAGATCGTCCTGGGCGTCTCGCTTAAAGACAGCGATGAGACTGTGATCACTATCAATTCGACTGTAGACCCTCAAGAAGCTCTCTATGCGGGCTATCGTATTCGCTTTGTCTCCCTCAAGCCGGAGCGCTTCAGCGAGCGCCTCATTAATCCCGCAGAGTATCGCGTCACGCTGATCGTCTCGCGGGCCCCCTAGATCACGATGACGAAGAGCTCTTGTGGCCCGTGCACCCCGATCACGGGGGTGAGCTCAATATCAGCTGTGCGGCTTGGCCCAGTCACAAAGACGAAATCTTGTGGGGCACGCTCGAGTTCTCTCTGACAGAACGCAAACGCCTCGTCGAGCGTCTCGACGATCTGATGGGCGCGGATGAGGGCGATATGCACGGGGGGCAGCGCCGCGACCAACTCTGAGATCCCGTCATGGCTGATGAGCAATGAGCCCGTCTCAGCAATAGCGAGATCCGCCCCAGAGATTCCGATGTCGGCGCGGGCGATCTCGCGCCCGCTGACTAGCTCGTAGCCGCCCTTGCGTACCAAGCTCTCCACGTGTGGCGCAAGGGCGAATGGCGCAAGGGCGAGAGTGCGTGCTTGGCGCGAGCGCAGAATCTCTAAGAGAATCTCCAGAGCGTGCTCTTCTGATCGAGCGCGCTGGGCCTTGCCCGCGACGCGCTCCAGCTCGTCCATAAAGCGTTCGATACGATCGCTCACGCGAAGATCTTCCCTGGGTTAAGAATGCCGTTAGGATCTAAGAGTCTCTTGATCTGTCTCATCAGCTCATAGCTGGCGCCGTGTTCTGCCTGCATAAACTTAATTTTCCCTAGCCCGACGCCGTGCTCGCCCGTCGCTGTCCCTCCAAGCTCAAGGGCCTGAAAGACGATGGCGTCGTTGGCTGCTTGGGCGCGGGCTTTCTCGTCGGGGTCTTCGGGGTTATAGAAGATCCCCACGTGAAAATTGCCGTCGCCGGCGTGGCCGAAGACCGGCCCGTTTAAGCGATATTCCGTGAGCTTCTGTCGGGCAAACTCAATCATTGTCGGGAACTTTGAGATGGGCACAGCAACGTCGACGACGATGGCGCGTTTGCCAGGATTCAAAGCTGCAGCAGCATACGCTAAGTGATGGCGCGCCTCCCAGAGCTTGTTGCGCTCCTCTTGGCCTAGAGCGCTTGAAAAGTGCGTGCAGCCGTTCTGGGCGCAGAGCTCTTGAGCAAACTGTAGATCGTCGCGCACGACTTCGAGAGCATGGCCGCGGAATTCTAGAAAGAGCGTGGGCTGCTCAGCGAGACAGAGATTCTTAAGATAATTGATCGCGCGTATACAGCCGGGATCAAGCAGCTCAAGGGCTGCTGGGTCTAGCCCAGCCTGCACGATCTGCACGACGGCTTGAGCAGCTTGTTCGAGTGTCGGGAAGGCTGCTACCGCTGCCGAGACTTCTTTGGGGATGCCTGCCAGACGCAGCGTGATCTCTGTAAAGATCCCCAGCGTCCCTTCAGAGCCGACGAAAAGCCCAACTAAGTTATATCCTGACGACGTGCGCATGGCGCGATTGCCTACTTTGAGAATCTCTCCGTTAGCGAGCACGACTTCGAGAGCTAAGACATAATCTTTCGTCGCGCCGTATTTGATCGCTTGGATGCCGGCAGCGTTGTTGGCGACCATGCCCCCGATGGTTGCCGGAGCCCCAGGATCAGGCGGGAAGAAGAGCCCATACTTCGAGAGCTTCTGATTCAGTTCAGTATGAGTGACGCCGGGCTGGACGACGGCTTGCAGATCTTCAGCGTAGATTGCGAGAATCTGATTCATTCGTGAGAGATCGAGCACGATGCCCCCATAGACGGGGACGGGATTGGCCTCCAGGCTCGTGCCCGCGCCCCAGGCTGTCACGGGGATTTTGTGCTCATTGGCGAACCTGAGAATTTTTGAGATCTCTTCGGCGCTGTGGGGATAGATGACAGCGTCGGGCTTGTGTTCAGGGTGATGAGACTCATCGCGGGCATGGATGAGCAATTCTGACTCTCCGGTGAGGACGCGCTCCGGACCGAGCAAAACTTGAAGTTCCTTAAGCTCTATGGGAGTCATTAAGCAGCCCACCTCTTATCCTTGAATGATCTTTTCTGCCTTTTTGAGAGAATTGAACAATTCTTCGATCTCTTCGTAATTCTTAAAATTACAGATCTCGCTTAGCTCACTAGCCTCAAATGTTCGACGTTGTATTTGCTGCTCAAAGATGGATCGCTTGTTTTCAGGAGCCACGATTGTAGCTTTAGGAATAGGGTAGTCTATCTTGACGTCGTTGAGTCTCAGAAGACCTGAATAGATTGTCGTACTATGCTCTATCTCAAAAAACCAGACTGGCTGAGCCGTGTTCTTTTTGAACCAGATTACATCAATCAACTCTGCGATTCGCATGATATTAGGGCCAGCGAAATAGGGGAGCTCTGCAAGACACAGATCGCTAAAGCTTTCGCCATTGTAGCTCTTGTTTCGGTCATTTTTCGCAACCCAGACATCATGCCCCCGCATGCGACCAATTTTGATCAATAGCCATTGGATCTTATCGTGAGTTGAGTCTTCTATCATTTGTTCATCAGGAGGAGGTGGAGGTGGGATGATTGGAGGGAGCACTAGCTTGCCATGGTAGATTAGTTCAACAAACTCGTCTGTATAGTTTAGATCCTCGAAACCACATTCTTCTCGAAGCTGCTGAAGGGCTTCTACTATACGCACATAACGTTGTCCTTTATGTTCACCACGACGCTTAGGTGGTAAGCAACCTAAGATCTTGAGACCACCATCAACGGCAGAGTTCCAAACACCATAACGTTGTGGGTCAAGCAGGAATAAAGCTGTCGAAGCAAAATCTCGCCCAACTCCATGAAGTCGATATTCGCTTTCAGGATCTTCAACAAAACGATAGAAACGCTCTTCTAACGGGATTTCTGGTTTATGCAACACATATTTTAGAGATTCTTTGATTCTGTCCAAGCCATTTTCAAGAAACGTTTTGGCAAAGAGTTTAGGCCCTCCTACTGTTAATTCGTAATATAAGCGATTAGCGGTTTGTTGAGTTAAAGAGTCAATTGCTTCAGGAGTAGCAATAAGTGGCCGAAGATTATTTAATTTCTCAAACCATTCGCGCCGACGACTCATGTAACTCTTCCCATCTAGCTCTTCTCGTAGTGCTATGAATTCTTGAATGAGCTGTTGAAGGATTTTTCTATCAACCATGTCAGACCCCTGCTATAATATCTGGAGTGCATCTTAGCTGAACTCGTGCATAGCGTCAAATCGCGCTCTTGCAGCTCATGCGTTCTTGCTCTATAATTTTTTGCCGACGCCGGCGTAGCTCAGCGGTAGAGCAACGGTTTCGTAAACCGTGGGTCGGAGGTTCGAATCCTCTCGCCGGCTCCCATGTTATTTTTTCCCGCTTGCGTGGGAGCAGCCCTGGTCTTACAATCGATAGGAAGGAGGACTTCTATGCGCACTCGTGCCGTCTGGACCTTGGTTGCCTTGGTGTTATTGGTCTTTGGAGCAGGCCCATCCGTGGGGCAGCAACCGACGCTCACCCCACAAGCACGGCTCGATCTTGCTGGGGAGATTATCGCTCTAGCAGCGTGCAAGAGCAATACACAGCTCATCGTGGCCACGAAAGCCGACGGCGCCACGACGCTGCGTATTATCGATACGCTCACGCGCCAACCCACCGGAACGCCGATCGCTGTTCCTAGTGCTGCCCCAACAGCGCTGGCACTCAACCCCGATTGCAGTGCTGCCTTTCTTACCGACGCAGCCGTAAACTCTGTCTTCGTCATCGCGCTGCCCAGCGGAGCAGTGCGCGCCACGATCAGAGTAGTCCAGCGCCCTGTCGCCCTCGCCCGCGCTACTCATAATAACGATCTCTATGTCGTCAACGCCGGCGACGGCACGCTCAGCATCATTGATACAACAACTGCAGCGTTGAGAACTGATATCCCAGCAGTACCCATTGGCGCCAGCCCCGAATCCATCGCGCTCTACAGCAGCGGGGCGTTCAACCGCGCCTTCGTCACCCACGGTGAGCTCAACGCGATCACCGTCACGGACATCAATGATGACCCTAATAACCCGAATCGCTACAAGGTCATCTATACGGCGCGCACCGGCCCACGGCCCGGCCCGATCGCCACAGCCTCAGGGACACTGCTGGGCGATCTCTATGCGTACTTTATCAACACGGGCAACGAGACGCTCAGCCGGATCGCGACGACGACCTTTCAAATAGACTCGGTCATTCCTGTTGGGGACGCGCCGCGTGCGGTCTTCCTCGATCCCGTTTTGGCATGCGTCTACACCGTGAACACAGGGACGCGCTCTGGGGTTGCTCTTGTTAAGGCTTCGTTTATTGCCAGCCCGGGAGCGCAGCCGGGTCAAGACCCGTTCCATAACGTACAACTGCTCAGCACCGCGGAGCGCCTCAGCAAGGTCGCGTTCTTCGCAACCCCAACAGTTGCGATCAGCCCCAGCGAGTCGCGCGTCGAGCGCCAGCTTTGGGTGGCCAACGGGACAGAGCCAAGCCAGTTGCTTCTCTATTCATTGACGGGCTTCTGCACACCATAAGTGATGACTACGGAGCACCTGTTACAGAGGTTCTTCGCACAGGACACGATCGCTTTAGCGAAAGTCATCTCGCTTATTGAGAATCGCGTCTCTGGGTATCAAGAGATTCTCGACGCGCTGTATCCCAAGACAGGTCGAGCATATAGAATTGGGATCACGGGGCCGCCGGGCGCAGGCAAGAGCTCTTTAGTAGACAAGCTGACTCCGTTCTATCGTGCGGACTCAAAAAAAGTTGCGATCCTTGCGTGCGATCCGACGAGCCCATTCACCGGCGGGGCGCTGCTTGGAGATCGTATCCGGATGCTCGATCTACTCAGCGATGAAGGCGTCTATATTCGCAGCATGGCCACGCGTGGGAGTCTTGGGGGCTTGGCCAAAGCCGCCCAAGAAGTCGCGCTCGCTCTGGATGCCTTTGGGTTCGATATCATTTTCTTAGAGACGATCGGTGTCGGCCAAGTGGAGGTCGACATCGTACAGGCGGCCGACACGGTCGTCTTAGTTTTAGTGCCGCAATCGGGCGATGCTATCCAGGCGATGAAGGCGGGGCTGATGGAGATCGCCGATGTCTTCTGTGTCAACAAAGCTGACCAAGGCGAGGCTGAACTGGCTGTCAAGAATCTCCAGACAGTTTTAAGTCTTGTGATGCGCGATTGGGTGCCGCCGATTGTGCCCACCGTAGCTTTGACCAATCAAGGCATTGAAAAGCTCAAAGAAGCTATTGAAAGGCATCGAGCGTTTCTGGGCGAAGCGGGCTTGCAAGCGCGGCGGCGCGAGCGCCTGGGGGCATTTCTGAGACAGCTCATAGAAGACGAGCTGCGCGCGTCGCTGTGGGACGGCGAGGGATTGAAGAACTTAGAGAGCCAACTTGAGCGTGTCTGGGCTAAGGAGCTCGGCCCTCATCAAGCAGCACGGGAGCTGCTCAAGACGGCTGTGCGGCGATGAGTCTCAGCAGTCGCGAGCCAACTCCTTGATATACAAGCGCGCTACAGGTTCAAAATCGAGATACTCCTTCCACGTGCGCTCGCAGAATTCTATCCAAGCGCGCTCATCCTGACAGAAGAGCACTCGTCCTTGAGTCACAGCGTAGCGAAAGAGCACCGGCGCGCGGTTGACGATCCGAATATCTAGCGGGAACCTGCTCAGACGCGCAAGCTCCCTTAGCCGTTCCAGCTCATAATCAAGAAATTGCTCTGGCGATAGTTTCTGCTCATTCACAAGCAGGGCAAGATCAATATCGCGAAACGTTTCGCTCTTCAGAAATGAGCCGTAGAGCACGACAGCAAGGATCTCTGGGCGCTGAGCCAACTGGGCAACGATGGGCTGCAGGGTGCCCTGACGCTGATTGAAATCGAGAGTAAACTGTCGGCGTTCAGTCATACACGAACATTATACCCTCACACAGCTAGTGCGGCGAGCCTGACTTAACCTCGTGAGCGTGATGCTCGCCACAAGGTCAAGATAACTCTCATATAAATCCAAACGCGCTTCTCTACGCGATTTCCTCGCCATCGTGATCTCAGTTACTGACAGCCGAAAAAAAGCTAAACTTTGCCACGATCATAAACATTGACAAAGGGTGGTGAAGACCATGTATCGGCGCGAAAAACTTCTCTTTGCTCTTCTGATCGTGTTCGGCCTATCGGCTGTGCTTGGCGGCTGTGTTGGCGTCAAAGATCGCTTCGTGGGGGTGGCTGAGCGAGAACCGGGGCTTAATCCCGGTCCGGGACTCTCTGGTGTTAATCTGGACAGGTATGATCTTCCCAAGGCTCACACACCGCAGTATTACAAGATGGCGTTAGACGCGTACAACGTAGCAGCTCAGATAGCAGACTATAGCCTCCTTGGATCGCTGAAGTTGAACGAAGCAGGGGTGATTCTCAGTGGCTTCTCTGAGGTGACACCGGCCTTGTTAGAAGGGTTTCTAAACAACGCACAACAGCTCCCAACCCTATAGCTCAAGAGGGGAGCTACCGTTGGACTACGAGCGAGGTGTGCAGCTGCTCAGCAGCTTAAGTGCGGAGCAGATCCAGAACTGGCTGGTCCAACTGGCGCAAGCGCTCCAAGAGGGAAGGTTTGACTTAGTGTATGGGCAATTGCTGCAGCAGGAGGGAGGTTTCCGTCAGTTGAGGGATGGGATCAGGTACTTGCTGCCGCGTTCTCGAGCGACGCTGGAGCAAGCCAAGCAACTGATCCGGAGCTTAGCCGAGGAAGCTGCCTCTGCAACTGAACCTCAGCAGAGGGCAAGGGAGCTTGTACAGCTGATGCAACCCTCCCTTTGGAGCAGGGTGAAGGATGCGATAAGAGCTTTTTTCATCTACACCGGTGAAGACATGGTAAGGAGTGAGGAGCTAGCTAGAGGGATAACAGAAGAGCTGAAGCAATCCTTAGAAGCTATCTTTAATCGCTTGCGTACAGACCGAGATAAATTCAAAGAGACCTATGAGAACGCCTTGAGGTACATTCTAGATAAATTCCTGTCACACGAGGCTGGTAGGCTGTTTCTCGGTATGCACGATATGCTAAAGAAGATCTACAAGCAGATAGAGGGTAAACCTCCATTTATATATGAAGCAATAGATAAAAGCGTATTTCACTTCTTTAAAGTTGTAAACGTTGTTGAGCAACACGGGGCACGCATCGTAGATATTGGCCGATCAATTGCTGGAGCGCAAGTGCCCCTTGTGCTGAACAGGACCTATCTCATGCAGGATGGCACAAAGCGTGACTTCCTCATCTACTTCGCCCCCTTCAGCGGCTCGCTCACACACAACTGGCTTGCTAGAGAACAGTACAGCAAGCTCGTAATCTCTTGGATCGACGCTGCGGCTAATGACCTCATAGCCAAGGGCGGCGGCATCGTCGGCGTTCACTTCATCGACGAGAAGCCCGCGGAGCAGATTATAACCGAGGTCCAGAAGAAATTTACAAAGAGTAACGTAGCCATTATAATCAGCTGGACGGACGGCAGTGGGAGGCTCCTCTATGAGTGCATTGGCGCGCTCTGTCGCAACTTACATCCAGACTCTATACGTGACCAAGCCTGCATGCAAGCAGGGAGAAGGCCTGGAGCAGGCTGTGATGCCCCTACAAGACAAGCGCAGCCAGGAACGACGGTGCAGCTCTCCCCAGGAGAAGGGAGTCCGCCTCCACCTCCTCCGCCGCCTCCACCTGTGCAGTGATATAATTAGGCTAAAAGCAGGGGTGATACAAGATGCTTCTCAGATATATAGCAGCAGTAGTGAGTCTGGC
>Ga0209289_100060_pt1 | contig 70962 bp, 67 predicted proteins | sample GXS110809BmetaG_FD_184121 | JGI IMG/M metagenome (GOLD analysis project Ga0209289, IMG submission 184121) | Hot spring microbial communities from Gongxiaoshe hot spring, China to study Microbial Dark Matter (Phase II) - GXS 110809B (SPAdes)... ... | reverse complement strand
CCGCCACTTGCTGCTCCGTGCGCCGCTGCGCCTCCGCAAGCTCCGCCACTTGCTGCTCCGTGCGCCGCTGCGCCTCCGCAAGCTCCGCCACTTGCTGCTCCGTGCGCCGCTGCGCCTCCGCAAGAAACCTAACTGTAGCGGTAAGTTCTGTTAACTGTTCTTCGGTGCGTTGTGCGTGCGCAGACAGCTGCGTAAGGTCATCACCAAGTACGAGTCGACGCACTTCAGCGCGCAAGTCGTCATCTTCCGCAAGCATGCGCAGAAGCAGCTGCTTCGTAATCAGGCGGCGCTGCAGTGCCTCCTGCCATTCAGGATGTGTTTCCAGCAGGCGTACCAGGTCGGCAACATCAGATATTGTGATAGGCACGGCAGAATTGTACCTCAACAGTGCCAATCGATATCGGTTGTCTCTTTTGCGTGTTCCTCGATGAACTGGCGGCGCGGCTCCACTTTATCGCCCATGAGGATACTGAAGATGCGTTCGGCTTCCATGGCGTCTTCCAGCCGCACTTGGATGATAACGCGCTTTTCGGGGTTCATCGTGGTGTCGGCGAGGTCTTCTGCGTTCATTTCGCCCAGCCCCTTGAAGCGCGTGACTTGCACATTCTTCTTTTTGATTTTCTTGAGGATCTCTTGGAGCTCTTGTTCGTCTTTGGCGTAGTATTGCTCGTCTTTGCCGACGCGCACACGGAACAGGGGCGGTTGGGCGATGTAGATATGCCCGTTTTCAATGAGGGGGCGCATGTAGCGGAAGAAAAAGGTGAGCAGCAAGGTGCGTATGTGTTCGCCGTCGACGTCGGCATCGGTCATCAAGACTATTCGGTGGTATCGTAGCTTTGAGATGTCAAATCGGCTATCTGACTCGCCGCTGCTGGGGTTGCCGTTAGTGTCGACGCTGATTCCTGTGCCCAGCGCGGTGATGAGGGCGCGGATTTCCTCGTTTTCGAGGGCTTTGTCAAGGCGGGCTTTTTCCACGTTGAGGATTTTGCCGCGCAGGGGTAGCACGGCTTGGAAGCGACGGTCGCGCCCCATTTTCGCCGAGCCACCTGCCGAGTCGCCCTCTACCAAGAACAGTTCGCACTTGCTGGGGTCGCGCTCGGTGCAGTCGGCGAGTTTGCCGGGCAGCGAGCCACTTTCCAGCGCGCTTTGGCGCTTCACCAGTTCGGCGGCGCGTCGGGCTGCTTCGCGGGCGCGCTGTGCCGTAAGAGCCTTCTCTACAATCTTGCGTGCCACCGAGGGGTTGCGTTCCAGATACTCGCTGAACGCCTCGCCCACGATGGAGTTCACGGTGCCTTGCACCTCGAGGTTACCGAGCTTTGTTTTCGTTTGCCCTTCAAACTGCGGATGCAGCAACTTCACGGCGATAACGGCGGTCAAGCCTTCCAGCACATCGTCGCCTGTGAAGTTGGGGTCTTTGTCTTTCAGCAGCCCCATCTTGCGGGCGTACTGGTTGATGACGCGGGTTAGGGCGGTCTTGAAGCCCGTGAGGTGCGTGCCGCCCTCCACCGTGTGGATGTTGTTGGCATACGACAGCAGCGTCTCCTGATAGCCCGAATGGTACTGTAGGGCGACCTCCACCTCCATATCCTCGCGAGCGTTGCGGAAGTAGACCACCTTGTGGATGGGGTCTTTCGTCTCGTTGAGTTCCTCCACCAGTTGGGCGATGCCTTTGGTGAAGCGGAACACTTGCTTGGGCTTGTCGTTTAGTTCGTCGGTGAAGGTGAAGGTCACGTTCGGGTTGAGGTACGCCAGTTCGCGTAGGCGTTTGATGAAGAAGTTGGGGTCATAGCGATAATCACCGAAGATTTCGCGGTCGGCTAAGAAACGCACGGTGGTGCCGCGCTTTTTGGTTTCCTTGAGCCGCTTGAGGGGGGTGACTGGCACGCCGCGTTCGTACTTTTGGTAGTGCAGGTAACCATCGCGTGCCACATAGACCTCCAGCCATTCGGAGAGGGCGTTTACTACCGACACGCCCACACCGTGCAGACCGCCCGAAACACGGTAGCCCCCACCGCCGAACTTACCGCCTGCGTGCAGCGTGGTCATCACCACTTCCACGCCTGGGCGCCCTTCCTCTGGATGGATATCCACAGGAATGCCGCGCCCGTTGTCAATCACCGACACGCTTTGGTCTTTGTGCAAAATCACATCGATGTGGTCGCAGTGCCCCGCCAGCGCCTCATCAACGGAGTTGTCTAACACTTCGATAAACAGGTGGTGCAAGCCGCGCGTGCCTGTATCACCGATGTACATCGCGGGGCGACGACGCACGGCTTCCAAGCCTTTGAGAACCGTCAGCTGTTCGGAGGTATATTCGCCCTCGACAACGCTGCTTAGCCCGCTGGTGGTTTCTCCAATAACCTCTACGCCTTTGGTTTCAATTGGTTCTTCGGTTGGCGTAGCAGATTTCGTGGTTTTGCGCTTGACCGCCATAGATATCGTATGCCTCCCTGCCAGCAAGTGGCTGGATACGCAATAAGTATACCCAATCAGTTCACTTCGCCAGCCTCAAGATAGCTTCGGCAAGTCGATTGGGATCGTGGCGCACATAGTCAGTCTGGCTAATGAAGTCGCCCGTGATGACCTTGTAGCCCATTTGGCGGATGCGGTCGATGTCGGGCAGCACCAAGTCTTGCCCGTTGGCGCGGTAGCGTTCCAGCAGTTCGGGGTTAGGGGTGGCAGTGTTGACCAGCACGTAATCGAACACGCGCCCGCCTGCGTGTGCCTCAATCGCGCGCACATGGTCGGAGGCGGTGAAGCGGTCGGTCTCGCCTGGTTGGGTCATCACATTGCACACATAGACGCGGATGGCATCGGTCGTGCGTAGGGCGTCGGCGATTTTGGGCACCAGCAGGTTCGGAATCACGCTGGTGAACAGGCTGCCGGGTCCTAACACCACCACATCGGCTTGCTTGATGGCTTCTATGGCTTCGGGGGGCGGTTCCACATCGGGCGGGTTGAGGTGCATCCGGCGGATGCGGGCGGGGTACTCCACGATGGCGGTTTCGCCGTCTATATAGGTGCCATCCTCCATCTCGGCGCGCAGGTTCACATGGGTAAGCGTAGAGGGCAGCACGCGCCCGCGAATCGCCAATACTTTACTGATTTCTTGGATGGCTTGCTCGAAGTCGCCTTTGATTTGGGTCATCGCAGCGATGAGCAGGTTACCCACCGAGTGCCCGCTGAGGTTGCCGGTGCCGTCTTTGAAGCGGTGTTGCAGCAGCGCGGTCATGGTGCCTTCGGCGTCGGCTAAGGCGATGAGGCAGTTGCGAATGTCGCCCGGTGGCAAGATGCCCAACTCGTGGCGCAGCCTGCCCGAAGAACCTCCGTCGTCGGTGACCGTGACAATCGCGACGATGTTGGCGGTGTAGCGTTTGAGACCGCGCAGCATGGTGGATAGCCCTGTGCCACCGCCGATTGCCACTACGCGTCTGCCGTGCAGCATTAGCGCGTAGCGCGAGAGTACATCCCACACGCGCCCGCTGGCGCGCGGCTGCAAGATCCCCACAAGGGTGCGCCACGCACGGCGCAAGCCCCACCACCAGATGCCCAGCCCGCCTGCCATAAGAGCAAGCCCCAGCCCCCACCGAATCACCTGGGCAGCCGGTGCCGACGGCGCCACAACGCGAATCTGCGTATCGAGAGCGCGATAAACCGTATCAAGCCAGTGGGCAGGGGCACCGCCCAACCCAATCCACAGCCCCAGCAGCGCCGCCAGCACGCCCATGCTGGAAAGCAGCAACCAGCGCTTCACACGCATACCAGGCATCAACCAGTGCCAGCGACCTTCAGACATCCTCAGCCCTCCTCCCCACGCGCGAGATCCCGATGTTCCACACCGACCACGTAGCCCTGCGACGCCAGCCAATCCCGCAAAACTTCGCTGAGCACTACTGAACGGTGCCTCCCGCCCGTGCAACCGATTCCCAACGTCAAATAAGCTTTGCCCTCACGCTCGTAGCGGGGCAATAGGTACGCCAGAAAAGTTCGCATTTGTTCCAAAAACTCCTGCGTTTCGGCGTCTTGCAACACATAGGTGCGCACAGCGTCATCAGTGCCGGGCTTGGGCTTGAGTTCAGGCACATAATGCGGGTTGCGTAGGAAGCGCACATCGAAGACCAAGTCGGCGTCGGCGGGCATGCCATATTTGAAGCCGAACGACACCAAGCGGATGCGCATCGGGGTGCGCGTGCTCGAGTCGCCATAGAGGGTGCGTATCGCCTCGCGCAGGTCTTGCGGGCGAAACAGCGAGGTATCCAGCGTTTGATCGGCGATTGCTTTGAGGGGTGCCAGCAAGGCACGCTCTTTGTGAATGGCTTTAGGCAGGCTCGGTTCGGTGGCGGCTAACGGGTGCGGGCGACGCGTCTCCTTGAAGCGGCGGATTAGCACCTCGTCGGCGCACTCTAGAAACAGCACCTCCAACGGCAGTCCCTCGCGCCGCAGCTCCAGCAGTACCGACTCGGCGTGCTCCAGCGGCTCGCCCGCGCGGGTATCCACTACCACTGCAATCCGCTGCCCCGCCAAGATACGCTCGCGCAAAGCGACAAGCATTGAAGGGGGCAGGTTATCAATGCAAAAATAGCCGATATCCTCTAGCGTTTGCAACGCCAGCGTCTTGCCCGCCCCCGACACGCCCGAAACTACCACCAGCTGCCCCTTATTGCTCACTTGTGTACTCCTTCATGTTTGCCTTGCCTAGCACCAGCACGCTAACAAGGGCGTGGGCTAGCCCCACCAGCAGCGCGGGCGCAATCGCCGAAGCCGGCTGCCCCAGTAGGTAGCCTAAGAACATTTGCTCACTCAGTTGCGCCAGAAAGAAAAACGCCAGACCGTTGACCACTATCGCCACGAGTGCGAGCTTAATCGCGCGGTTGCGCTGAAATGCAAGCCCCCCAATCCCTACAAAAATCGCCACCACCAGGCTCATTAGGGCACTGGTGAGCAGCGACTCCTGCCAGTAGGTGCTGGGCTGGATGTCGAACGCCACGATGAGCCGTTCGGCAGTGCTGTAGGGCGGTTCGCGGTCAACGACTTCGGTGCCCAAGCGTGCCTCGAGATCGGTTTCGTAGCGGGTGCGCAGTGCATCGATTCCCTGCAGCACGCCCCAATGAGCGGCTGTAAGCAACACATATAGCCCAATCCACAGAGCCAACCCGTGAAACACTCGCCCCAGCATGCTCATCTCCGCTTCTTATTCTCGTCGTTGCTAAGCAGCACGCCGCTTAGCAAGCCGTTGATTAGCCCCAGCACGATACTGCCATACAGCGCCGCCCAGAAGTTGCCCACACGGAAGTTGAACGGCGCCAACGCGAAAACCGCCCAAAACAGCAGCGCGTTCACCAACACGCCCGCGACACCCAGCGTCAAACAGTTCAATGGCAACAACGCCAGTTGTACCCCACGCCGAATCAACGCATTCACCAAGCCCAACAGCAACGCCATCAACAAGTTATCTTGCCAGTGGGGGCTGGGGCGCATATCCAACCCCAAGCATGCCCCACTCCAAAAGGTTAGGTGCAGCGCAACCGCAAACAGCAGCCACTTCAGCAAAAACTGCATCAGGCAAGATTATACCAGTTGGACATCCAGCGATTTTGAACCGCGCACTGCCATCAGGTATCCTTACCGTGCAAGGCGTGGGTGCCTTGTAAGGAGGAACAACGATGGCGCGCAAAATCTTGATGCTGGTGGGTGATTACGTCGAGGATTACGAGGTAATGGTGCCGTTCCAAGCCCTGCAAATGGTCGGCTTTGAAGTACATGCGGTCTGCCCCGACAAGCGCGCGGGTCAAAAAGTGCGCACCGCTATCCACGACTTTGAAGGCGACCAAACCTATTCCGAAAAGCCCGGGCACAACTTCACGCTGAACTATTCGTTTGACGAAGTGAACCCTGCCGATTATGCGGCGCTGGTAGTTTCAGGCGGGCGCGCTCCTGAGTATATCCGCCTCAACCCACGCGTGCTGGAGATAGTGCGCCACTTCTTCGAAACCAACAAGCCCGTCGCTGCTATTTGTCACGGGCTGCAAGTGCTGACCGCCGCGGGCGTGATGCAAGGGCGCACGGCAACTGCTTACCCCGCTGTAGGACCCGAGTTGACGATTGCGGGCGCGAAGTATGAGCATGTGCCCTACGATAAGGCGGTGGTAGACGGCAACTTGGTGACTGCACCCGCATGGCCCGCACACCCTGAGTGGTTGGCGAAATTCCTGCAGGTGCTGGGCGTGCGCATTGAGGGTGCATGAGCCTACGCATCGAGTTCCACGCGGAGTTAGATAGTACGCAACGCCGTGCCCACGAACTGGTGGTGCGCGGCGTTGCGCTTTACGACGCCATTTGCGCCGACCACCAAACCGCTGGGCGCGGCAGACAAGGCGCCACTTGGTACGATCAGCCGAGCCAAAGCTTGCTAGTGTCGCTGATTCTGCGCGAGGCACCGCTACCTGAACCTGTGGGGTTGGTTAGCCTGCTAGCCGCGCTTGCCGCTGCCAACGCCCTCAACCACCACTACCCCGAACTGCCCCCTGTGCAGCTCAAATACCCTAACGACCTTGTGCTGCAGCAACGCAAGTTAGGGGGCATCCTCACCGAGTTAGTCGGGCGCACTGCAATTGTGGGTATCGGAATCAACCTTGCGCAGCGCACCTTTCCGCCCGAACTGGACGAGCGAGCCATCTCCGTATGGCAAGCGCTCTGTATCAGCAGCCCCGCAACAAGCGCGGCAATCGCACCAACCGTCTCGCGTGAGGAGCGTGCCACGCTCATCCAAGCGATCTATCACGACCTCTGGCAACTGCTGCTACGCTGGCATGCAGAACCCACCAGCGTTTTGCAACACTGGCACGCCCGCGACGCCAGCGTCGGTCGCCCCTATCGCGTTCAAGACTTGCCCGACCAGCCTATCGGTATCGCTGAGGACATCGAGAGCGATTTCCGCTTACGCCTGCGCTTGCCTGATGGCACACACTACACTACTTACTATGTCAGTGGGGTATAATTGGGGCGATTGCGATGAAAATTTTGGAAAAAACTTGGCACACGCCTGAGGTCGAGTGTGAAGGCTGTGCGCGAGCAATCCAGCACGCACTCGGCAGTATTGCGGGCGTTCACCAAGTGGCGGTGGACTTAGAGCAGAAGCGCGTGCGCGTGGTGTACGACGCTGAGAAGGTCACTGCCGACACCTTGCGCAATGCCATCGAAGAGGCGGGCTACACCGCCATCGAATAGCCTCTTTGCTCTTTTTAGGCAAAGGAAGCCCCTGTTTCCTGCTCAAGGACTGAGTGTTCTGTTAGCGCATTTTGAAGGAGGCAGGCATGGCAGCTTTGCCCAAGCCGTACCAACGGTTCACCCGCGTGAACCTGCCCGTGTGGATCATTGTGGGCACGGCGATTACGTGGGGCGTTGTACACAAGCTTCTGGACAACTTGCGCCTTAGCTGGGGGCAAGTTGCGTTGCTGGGGGGCTTGGCGTTGTTGTCTGCCGTTGCGCGCACTTGGGTGGGGCTGAAAGACCCGCGCGTGATGTACCGCATGACCCTGCCTCTGGTGCTATACGACCTCCTGCTTATCACGCTGGTGGTGCGCTTCACAGGGGGCTTCGAGAGCCAGCTGTGGTTGCTCTATTTTCCTCTGCTGGTATCGGAAGCAGCGGTGATGTCTACCCCGATGCTCCTTGCGATTTTAGCCTTCACCGCGTTGGGCTACGGCTGGGCGAGCGCGCCCAACTCGTTGAGCCTTTGGAACGACTTCTGGTACCGAATGGCGGCACTGAACCTCTCCAGCTGGTTGATTCACCAGGTGTACCGTAGCCATATTGAGTATCGCACGGAGCTGGCGGAACTGCGCGAGCAGTACGACTTGGCGCAGGAACGCGAACGCATCGCCCAAGAGTTCCACGATGGTCTGGGGCACCACTTGGTAAGCGCGATTCGGGGGCTGGAATCACTGTTGCGCCGCCTACGCTCCACAGCGCACGATTCAGAGCTTGCCAACCTCCAAGAACAGATAGACATTCTGCGCGCTGCACTGGACGAAACCCGCACCACCATCCAGCAGCTGCGCGCGCCTGAAACGACCGACCTGCGCACGTTTGTGCACCGCACTGCCGAACGGGTTGCCCAACGTTTAGGCGCGCACCTCCACTGCAACTGCTCCGAACCGCTGCCTCAGCTGCCGCCTCTGCACACGCTGATGCTAATGCGCGTAGTGCAAGAGGCACTGTGCAATGTGATGAAACATGCAGGCAACCCCCAAAACCTGTGGGTGGAGTTCCAAGCCAACGGCAGTTGGCTGGAGGTGCGCATTGCTGACGACGGCACGGGCTTCAGCCCCGACACCGTGCTGGAGGGTATGGGGCTTCACAACATGCGCGACAGGATTCACACGCTCGGAGGCGAACTAACGATCCGCAGCGCGCCGGGACAGGGCACTGAAGTGTTGGCGCGCGTGCCGCTGGGGGGCGAACTGTGGAAGTAATCCGCGTGGTGCTGGCAGAAGACGACCTGCGCCTGCAGCAGGCGTTCCAAGAGGCAGTGGCAGACGAGCCGACTATTGACCTTGTCGCAACTGCATGCAACGGCGAGCAAGCTGTGCAACACGCCCTACAGTTTGAGCCACAAGTGGTGCTGATGGATATCCAAATGCCCAGAATGGACGGCATTGAAGCCACGCGACGCATCAAACGCCTTGCACCCCAAGTGCAGGTAGTGATTTGGACGATTTTTGCTGACGACGCGCATGTGTTCGAGGCGCTCAAGGCAGGGGCAATCGGCTACCTGCTCAAGGATTGCCCCGCACACGAGATCGTAGAAGGCATCCACGCTGCCGCGCGCGGCGAGTCGCTGCTGCATCCAGCAATCGCCAAGCGCGTGATCCAGGAGTTCCAGCGCATCCACGCGGCTACGCAAGCAAGTGACCTGCTATGTGAACTTACCCCGCGCGAAACGGAGGTGCTCCGCCTGCTGGCAGAGGGGCTACGCAACCGCGACATCGCCGCACGCCTCTATGTGAGCGAGAAAACTGTGCGCAACTACATTTCCAGCATCCTGTTCAAACTGCAAGTGAACTCGCGCACGGAAGCAGCGCTGCTTGCCGTCAAGCGGGGTTTAATTTAGCCTGTGCGTGCCTACTACCGCTCACTGAGACCACTGGTTTTGTGGCGCGAGACTGCGCGCCCACTGGACTGGCGCCAGTTGTTTGGGCGCGAGGCACCTGTGGAACTGGAGATTGGCTTCGGCAACGGTGATTACTTGGTGGCGCGCGCTCAACAACATCCTGAACGCGACTTTGTGGGCATTGAGCTGGAGTGGGAGGGTGTCCAGCGGGCGCTGCGGCGCGTGGCGGGGGCTGGGCTAACCAATGTGCGCCTGCTGCTGGGCGACGCCCGTCCGATTTTGGCGCGCGCGATCGCTCCGCGCAGCCTCCACCGCCTCTTCGCCCTGTTTCCATGTCCGTGGCCCAAAAAACACCATCATAAACATCGCCTGTTCGACCAACGCCAGCTGCAACTGGTCAACAGCCGCCTGCACGACGGGGGCGAGTTCTACCTGCTGACCGACCACGAGGAGTATTTCCAGTGGGTGCTGAGCAACCTCACCGACACAGGGTTCTCGGCGTTTGCTCGCACAGTGCCTCCACAAGTGCACACCAAATACGAACAAAAGTGGCTGGCAGAGGGCAAAACACGCTTCTACGAACTCACGCTGACCAAAACTGTCCACTGCGAAGTGCCACTGACGGAGGATGTGCCGATGGAAACCTATCGCGTGCCAGTGTTTGATCCCTCGCGTTTTCAGCCTGCGGATATCCATGAGGCTGTGCATGTAGTGTTCAAGGAGACGCGCTACGACCCTGTGCACCAAGTGGCGATGGTGCGCGTGGTGGTCTCCGAAGACGATTTAGTGCAGCATTTTTGGATTGATATCGCACGCGAGGGCAACGAGTGGCGCATTCGCCCCGCGCTGGGGTGCGGGGTGTTGCCTACGGCGGGCGTGCAACGGGCGTTGGACGCCGTTCGCGATGCTTGCTTATCGCTCAGCCCCGCCCAACGCCCCTAAGACGCCAGCACGGCGCGCATCGCCTCCGCGAAGGTGTCAATCTCCTCGCGCGTGCGAGTTTCCGTGACGCACACCAGCAGGTCGTGTTGCATCTGGGCGTCGTAGCTGCCCAGCGGTAGCCCCGCGATGATGTTGTGCTGCAGCAGCGTGTCGCAAACCTCGTCCGCGGGGCGCGGTAGCGTTAGCACGAACTCTTTGTAAAACGGCGTGTTGGGGTACTTGAGTTGCACGCCGGGAATTTGGGATAGTATGCGGGCTGCGTAATGCGCCTTCTGCGTGCAGGTTTCCGAGAGTTCGCGAAAGCCTTGCTTGCCCAGCAACGCCATAAACACCGTGCTGGCTAAGGCGCACAGTGCCTCGTTGGTGCAAATATTGGAGGTGGCTTTCTCGCGGCGGATGTCTTGTTCGCGTGTGCGCAGGGTCATCACAAAGCCGCGCCTGCCCTCCACATCGGTAGTCTGCCCCACAATGCGTCCGGGAATGCGGCGCAGGTGCTCCTTTTTGCAGGCGAACAGCCCCAGCATCGGTCCGCCGAAGCCCATCGCATTACCCAGCCCTTGTCCTTCGCCCACCACGATGTCGTAGCCGTACTCGCCGGGCGGTTTCAGCACGCCCAGCGCAATCGGGTCGACGCAGGCAATCGCCAATGCGCCCACCTGATGCGCCGTCTCTGCTACCGGCGAGAGCGGTTCAATCAAACCGAAAAAGTTCGGGTATTGCACAATCGCGCAGGCAGTCTGCTCATCAACGGCAGCAGCAAGGGCGTCAATGTCGGTGATGCCTTCGCGTGTGGGTACTTCCACCAGCTGGCGGCTGTTCGTCCACAAGTAGGTGCGCAGCACCTGCCGATAATGCGGGTGGATACCCTCCGACACCACCACCTTCGAACGCCCCGTAAGGTGGCACGCCATTAGCGCCGATTCTGCCAGCGCGGTGGAGGCGTCGTACATCGAGGCGTTCGCCACATCCATTCCAGTCAGCTCGCACACCATCGTTTGGAACTCGAAAATGCTTTGCAGCAAGCCCTGACTGGCTTCGGGCTGGTAGGGGGTGTATGCGCTGAGGAACTCGCCGCGGCTGATAATGGTGCCCACAACCGCTGGGATGAAATGGTCGTACGCGCCCGCGCCCAAGAAACTGATGTAGCGCGTGGTGTCGGCGTTTTTGGCTGCCAGCTGGCTCAGGCGTTTGAACAGCGCGTGCTCGTCCAGCGCGGGGGGCACTGGCAGCCCGCCTTCAAGATATAAATCCTCAGGAATGTCGCGGAACAGCTCGCGGATGGAGGCGACGCCAATCACCTCCAACATCTGCTGAATGTCTTGCTCGGTGTGCGGAATGTAGCGCATATCGGCTCACCTTCAGATCTGGCGATAGGCTTTGTACTGTTCTGCGGTCATTAGTTGCTCGGCCTGACTGGGGTCTTTCATGCGGATTTTGATCATCCAGCCCTTGCCGTAGGGGTCTTGGTTGATGGTCTCCAGCGCGGCTTGCAGGCTCTCGTTGACTTCCACCACTTCGCCCTCCACGGGCGCGTACAGGTCGGCAGCAGCTTTGACCGATTCGATCACGCCGAAGGTCTCGTCGGTCTGCAGGTAGCGTCCAGGTTCGGGCAGCTCCAAGAACACGATATCGCCGAGTTCCGACTGAGCGTAGTCGGTGATGCCTACGGTGGCAATATCGCCCTCGACACGCACCCATTCATCGCTCTTGGTGTAGCGCAGTTCGGCAGGGGTGTTCATCGTTTACCTCCAGCATGTATTGTACCTGTCGCCTTTTGGCTTCGGCTCACTACTGTCATCTCTGGGGAGATTTCTTGACTTTGGCTCGGGATGACAAGCGGGTCGGAGTGCTAACAGGATTGTTATTCCGAGCGGAAACGCACTCGGCGGGCGCAACTTGGGTTCGCCTGCAGCCCCTGCTGCTCCAGCCACTCGCGAGCGACTTCAGGGTAGGGGCGTTTCTGTTCATCGCCAGCGTAGTTGAGGCGCTGCATCGTGGCGTCGTCCAGACGCCCCTCAATTTGGCGGAGCACTTCGCGCAACTGCGGATAGCGCTGCAAAGTTTCGGCGCGGATAACCACCGCCGCCTGGTAGGGTGGAAAGAACCGTAGGTCGTCCTTTAGCACCAGCAGATTGTAGGCAGGAATGCGCCCGTCAGTGCTGTAGGCGCAAATCACATCCACCTCGCCCTGCGCCAACACTTTGTACATCTGCCCGCGATGCATATCGTACACGGCTTCGTAGCGAATACCGTAGGGCTTCTGAAAACCAGGAGAGTGCTTCGCCTCTCGTGATTGTTTGGCTGTTCTGTTCCCACTCCGTAAGGTTCCCCACCGCTTCGCGAGGAGAACCAAAGTAGGCAGGTTCCCCCTACGCGGTAGGGGGAACCTGAAGGAGGGGGTTCCAGAAACTCTGGACTGAAGCCCGCCCTCAGGTTGCCTGCCACGGGCTTGAGGTCTGGAATCTTGCGCCAGCCGAAGCGCTCGGCATCGGCACGGCGCACTGTCATCGTGTAGGTGTTGTTGAAGCCAAGTGGCTCTACCCAAACAAGGCTGAACTTTTGGGCAGAGAGTTCGCGCACGCGTCTGCCAGTGCGCCCGCGACACACCTCGCACACGCAAGGTTAGCCCCCCATTCTCCAGTACAGTCATGTGCAGCATCAATCCAATGCCCTGAAACACATAGCCCTTCTGCCGCCGCAACTCGGTGGGTGGCATGTCGAGCGCGTTGCGCCCATAAATCCAAATCTCGCCCCGTGTGGGTTCAATCAGGCGGTTGAGCATCTTGAGGGTGGTGGTTTTGCCACAGTCCGATGCGCCCAGCAGGGCGAGCGTCTCGCCTTCGTAGACTGTGAGCGACCCCCCCGCACTGCATAGGTGCGTCCTTTGTCAAACGATTTCCACAAGTCGCGCAGCTCGATCGCGACGCCCGATGCGTTGGAACGCTCCGCACTCATAATGAGACTGTCTCTTCTGGCAAGACCACCTGCAGCTGCACCGTGTGGTTGCCAAGCAGTTGCTTGTACTGGCGCGAGGCGCGTTGCACACGGATCACAATCACCTGTGCCCGATGCACCGTGATTTTACCGCCGTTCACCAGCGCCCATGCATCCTCGTCCACGCCGATTCCGACGAGGTGGGGGTTTTCCAGAACGGCGCAGAGCAGGCGCGGCAAGCGTTGCCGTTTGAGAAAATGCTGGTCCACGATGGCGTTGGGCAGCACCCCGAGTGCGGGGGCAACGGGGCTTGCGCCCACCTTGAGTTCGCCTTCGGGCGAGTGGTCACCTGTGGGCATGCGCGCGCCCATCAGCGACGCGCCCGCGCTGGTGCCCCCCACGCAACCACCGCGCTCCACCACGCCCCGAATCGCCTTCAGCAGCGACGCCGAGCTGCCCAACCGCTCCATAAAGCGGTTTTGGTCGCCGCCCGGAATCCACACGACGCGCGCGGTGTTCACCAGCGCAACCAACTCCTCTGCGTCGAGCGTGTCGGGGGCAAGCACATGTTTCGCGCCGTTTTCGGTGAACAGCTCGGCGGAGCGTTGGGCGCCACGCCCCACATCGGCTTGCGTGTGCGCCAGCACCACCACACGCGCGTCGGCACCTCCAGCCAGTCGCAACATCGTCTGCGGCACCTCAGGCGGTGTGCCTCCGCCGCCAACCAACACCACCGCGCCTTTCATAGGCGCTCCAGTAACTGTCTTAGGTTTGTCAACATGGGCACGGGGCTATCAGGATGCGGGTGGGGCAGGTTGTCGCGGTTGATCCACGCGGCTTGCCAGCCCGCCCCTAACGCACCCTGCACATCATGCTCCCACGAGTTGCCCACGAACAGAATCTGCTCGGGCGGCACGCCTAATTGCCGTTGCACGAACTCAAAAATCGGTTTGTGCGGCTTGCCGATGCCCACCTCACCCTCTATGGCGATGATGTCGAATAGATCTTCAATCCCCAGCGTTTGCAGTTCGCGTCGCTGCTCGTAAGCGGGTCCGTTGGTAATCACAAACAGGGGGTAGCGTCCGCGCAGGGCGTACAGCACTTCCAGTGCCTCCTCGTGGAGGTGGAGCATCTGCTCGCGCAGCGCGGCATACTCGCGGCTAATCTGCTCAGCTAATGCCTCGTCGGGCAGGTTGAGGCTATGCAACATTCGACGGAAAGTCTCGGTGCGAGTGGGGTGCCCCTCCCGCAGGTAAAGTGGGTACCAGCGTTCGTCGTGCAACTCCTCCAAGATGCTTTTGAAGGCGGTGCGGTAATGTTGCTCCACAGTTTCCAGTGGCAGGTTCACACGGGGCACTACATACTGTTTTAGAATCTGCTGACGGGCTTGGTGCGCGACGGGCATATACACGCAGAGCGTGTCGTCCAGATCAAAGCCGACGGCGCGCACAGGTTGCTTCAGCTTGCCATCCCCCGAGGGTAAGCCTAACGACTCGGGCTCGCGCAAGGTGTCAAGTACGCTGCCCAAATGGGAGTTCGGTTCGGGGGCATGCCGAGTGCGCTGAGTGGATTGCGAAGGCGCAACACGCGCTGCCATAACACCATGCAGTATACCCTACTCGGCAGGAAGCTTGGCGCACACGCTGAAGGTACACTCATGTCGAGGTAGACACCGCGCATGAGGTGAGACCCTATGGATCGCAACTTAGGCATGGATTTTGTTCGGGCAACCGAAGCTGCTGCGCTGAGTGCTGGTCGTTGGGTGGGCAAGGGCGACCGTCATGCTGTGGATAAAGCCGCTTGCGAGGCGATGCGCCGCGCCCTTGCCAACATCGACATGAAAGGCGTTGTTGTGATTGGCGAGGGCGAGCGCGACGAAGCGCCGATGCTCTATATTGGTGAGGAGCTGGGCACGGGCAGCGGCTACGCCGTACAAATCGCCGTAGACCCCGTGGAGGGTACCAACTTGGTGGCAAATGGGCAACCGGGCGCGATTAGCGTGGTCGCTGCTGCCATCGAAGGTGAAGGCAAACTACTCCGCGCCCCCGACATCTACATGGACAAACTGGTGGTAGGACCCGCTGCCAAAGGCGCCGTAGACATCACCCTGCCCCCGCGCATGAACCTCAAGGTGATTGCCAAAAGCTTGGGTAAGGAGGTGCAAGACCTCACAGTTGGCATGCTGGATCGCCCGCGCCACGAGCAACTCATTCGCGAGATTCGGCAGGCAGGCGCGCGCATCCGCTTGGTGTCCGACGGCGACCTGTCGCTGGGCTTGGAAGCATTAGACCCTCAGGGCGAGATTGATGTACTGATGGGTATTGGCGGCGCTCCTGAGGGGGTGCTGACTGCAGCCGCAGCCCTCTGCATGGGCGGCGAAATTCAAGCCCGCTTCGTGTTCCGCAACGAACAGGAGCGCGAACGCACCAAAGAGTTGCTGGGCACCGACGATGTGGATCGCGTGCTGACCCTGGAAGACCTCGCGTGGGGCAATGTGGTGTTCGCTGCCACGGGCATCACGGGTGGCAATTTGCTGGGCGGCGTGCGCTACACGGGTTGGGGCGCGATCACCCACTCGGTGGTGATGCGCTCGCGCAGCGGCACCATTCGTTGGCTGGAAACCCACCACCACTTCCACCACGACCCGAGGTACTAAAGCGTGATTACCATCGAAGCGGTGGGCGACGCGCTACGGCGCGTGGAAGATCAAATCGGGCGCGTCATTATCGGGCAGCGGAGCGTCGTGGAACAGGCGCTCTGCGCCCTACTTGCCGATGGACACATCCTCATCGAGGGCGTGCCCGGCATCGCTAAAACGCTGCTCGTGCGCGTAATCGCCCAAACCTTGGGGCTACAGTTCCGCCGCGTGCAGTTCACCCCCGACCTGATGCCCTCCGACCTCATTGGCACCACCATCTTCGACGCCCAAACAGGCGAGTTCCGCGTGCGCTACGGACCCATCTTCGCCAACATCATCCTCGCCGACGAGGTGAACCGCACCCCACCTAAAACCCAATCCGCCCTGCTGGAGGCGATGGAGGAACGCAGGGTCACTATTGACGGCGTGTCGCACGCCCTGCCCAAGCCGTTTATGGTGTTCGCCACGCAAAACCCTATTGAATACGAAGGCACCTACCCCCTGCCTGAAGCGCAGTTAGACCGCTTCCTGCTAAAAGTGGTGATGGATTACCCCACCGAAGAGGAGGAACGCGCAATTTTGAAGCTGCACGACGAGGGCTTCCGCGCCCACCAGCTGGAGCAGGTGGGGCTAACCCCCGTGATGGGCGCGGAAGAGCTGGAGCGCGTTCGTGCCGTCGCTCGCGAAGTGCAGGTCTCCGACGTCGTGCGCGACTACATCCTGCAGATTGTGCGCCGCACGCGCCAAAATGAATATCTGCTGGTGGGCGCAAGCCCGCGTGCAGGCATCGCACTACTGCTAGTGAGCAAAGCGTTGGCAGTGCTGCGCGGACGCAGCTTCGTGACTCCCGACGATGTAAAGCAGATGGCACTGCCCGTGCTGCGCCACCGCCTGATTCTCAAACCCGAGGCGGAGGTAGAAGGGCTCACTGCAGACCGAATCCTAAGTAGCATTTTGGAAGCAACGCCCGTACCGCGATGAGCAGCCTGTTGCTGGAACGCCCAACCTTGAAACCCGAGCCGCGTCCTCAGCGCGACGAAGGGCGCGAACGCATCCCCGTGCTGGTGGTGGTGCGCCCCAGCAGCAGCGGCATGCTGCGCCATGTGCAAGGATTGCTCAAGTACTTGCCCGAATTCGGCTTTGCCCCCACCCTCACAGGACCCGACTTCATCACGGACCGCGCGGGACCGATTGCCGATTCACGGGCAGTGCGCCTGATACGCGAGCGCGCTGCCGATTTCCCATTTGCGCACTGCCATGGCGTGCGCGCCGGCTGGATCTGTGCCTTAGCCTTCAAGCGCGACTACCCGTGGGTGTGGACGGTGCATCACTTGCTGCGCAGCAAAAGCGCGCTGGTGCGCACTCTGTGGCGGTGGATTGCCAAGTATCCCCGCGCCATCACCGCCGTTTCCGAACAGGTAAAGCACGGACTTGTGGCGGGAGGCGTTCCCTCCGAGCACATCGAGGTGGTGCAAGGCGGCGTAGACTTGGAGCGGTTTGAGAAGCTGCCCCGTCGCGAGGCGATGCGTGAACAGTTTTTCGTGCCTGAAAACCGCCCAATCTTGCTGTGCGTAGGGCGATTCGTGCCCCACAAAGGCTTCGACATCGCCATCCGTGCCATGGAACACGTGTGGAACGCTTTGCCCGACGCCGACCTGTGGCTAGCGGGCGACGGACCAGAAAATGTGCGCCTTGTGAAGATGGTGCTCCGCAGCCGACAGCCCCATCATGTGCGCTTCTTTGGCTATTGGAGCGCGGTGGAGGAGTTGTACGCGGCAGCTGATGTGCTGCTGGCTCCAGCACGCGACGCGGGCTTAGGGCTCTCCACGATGGAAGCGATCGCTTGCGGGTTGCCCGTAGTTGCCACCGATATTTCCCCGATGCGTCGCCTCATCACGCACGAACATACGGGCTTGCTGGTACCTCCCGAAAATCCCGAGGCACTGGCACAAGCAGCGTTGCGCATTCTGCAGGATAAGTCGCTGGCGCAGCGGCTCGCTCACAACGCGCTGCTGACTGCCGAACGATTCCACATCCGCCACACCGTGGAGCAAACTGTCCCCATCTACTACCGCGTGCTTGCCTAACCCAGCAATGCGAATGCACCCCCCCAACCTGTTGGCGACCCTGCAGCTTAACCCCGAAGTACGCCACGCCATCGGCTTGATGGCGGGCACCTCAATGGATGGCGTTGACGCTGCATTGGTGCGCATCACGGGCGTGGGCGACACAATCCAAGTGGAGACGCTCGCCACACACCACAGTCCCTACACCCCTCAGGAACGCGCAGGGCTAATGCGCCTCATCCGTGAAGGAACGGTTGCCGACCTATGCGCGTGGGACGCCTATTTGGGCGAGCGCTTCGCCCAAACCGCGCAGGAGCTCTTGCACCACGCCCGCCCGCCACGCGTGGATTTCGTCGGCTCGCACGGGCAAACCGTGTGGCACGCCCCCCACACACGCGTGCTGGACACCCCTGTTGCTAACACCCTGCAGATTGGGCAGCCCGACATCATCGCGGCGCGGCTGGGCATCCCTGTTGTCGCCGACTTCCGCACACGCGATATGGCACACGGCGGGCAAGGCGCGCCCCTGGTGCCGATTGTGGACTGGCTACTGCTGCGCAGCGACACCGAACATCGTGTTGCGCTGAACCTCGGCGGCATGGCGAACCTGACCCTACTGCCTGCCGCCAGCACCCCATACCAGATTCTGGCGTTTGACACAGGACCTGCCAACGCGCTGATAGATTTGGCGGCATTCCACGCCACGCAAGGCGGGCAAACCTACGACCGCGATGGCGCACTTGCTGAGCGAGGTCAGGTGCACACCGAGTTGCTGGAGTGGCTAATGCGCCACCCCTATCTGCAACTGCCTCCGCCGAAATCCACAGGGCGCGAGGTGTTTGGCGAGCCGTTGCTGGAGGAGATTCGCGCGCGCGAACCCAAGCTGAGCTGGCTGGACATAATCGCCACCCTCACCGAGTTCACCGCCGCCTCAATTGCCGACGCCCTACAGCGATGGATTCTGCCCCAATATCCCGTAACGCGCCTCATCATCTCAGGCGGGGGCGTGCACAACCTCTCCCTTTTGCGCCGCCTGCAACAGCGACTGCCCACAATCGCGCTTCACTCCTGCGCCGAGTTTGGCGTCGACCCCGACTTCAAGGAGGCAATCGCGTTCGCCGTGTTGGCAGACCGCTTCCTGCAGGGCTTGCCCGCCACTTATCCGAACACTACGGGCACACGCACGCCCACTTTGGCAGGCAAACTCGCGCTGCCTTAGCTCAACAGCAAACGCACCATCGCCTCCACGCGCGCCGCGCCCTCCGCCTTCAGATGCGCTCTCTGCTGGTGGTCAAGGCGTACCAGCGCATCCAGTTGCCTGCCCGCAGGCAACCCTTGCGGAATCGAGAAGCCGCGCACCGATTGCCAACGCTCTGCTGCCATCACCGCAGCCGTCAGCAGCTGACTCTCATCGTCGGGCAAGACAGGGGCGTGATGCGCGCCAATAGCTTTTACAATCCGCTCCGGCAGGTCCCAGTGCTCCGCAATCATCGCGCCCACATCGGCATGGTCGCACCCAAATAACTCTAACTCCCGCTCCAACGCGGTGCGCTCGTCTGCCACCTGAACTAAAGGCTTGTATAGCGACGGATAGCGCATCAGCAGAAACAGCGCCCCGATGTCGTGCAGAAGCCCGACCACATAGGCATCTTCAGCCACACGCACACCCCACCGGCAGGCTTGGGCAATACCGCGCGCTTCCCAAGCAACGCTCAGCGCGTGCGCCCACAACACACGCTCTGCTGCGGAAATCGCTCGCCCCCTGCTCAACGTCGCGATGCTAACAACACTTAGTGCAATCGCCTTGAGCGAATGCAATCCCAACAGCATCAGCGCTTGCTGGATGGTGCTCACCGAGCGCGCCAGTCCATAGTAGGCGGAGTTCACCACTTGCAAAATCTTGCCACACAGCACAGGGTCTGCATTTACCACCTCCGCGATTTGCTCAATTGTGGCGGTTTCCGACTCTGCCAACTCCACCAAGCGAGTTACCGCTTTTGGCAACGGTTGCAACGCCTTTACCGACTTAGCAACTTCCTCGCGCGTAAGAACCACCACCGATTCCATTTCCCCGCAGGGTATTATGGGTATCCGCAGACAGTTTTGCAGGCACATGCACGCACAACTTGGCGACTGGAGCCTAACCCAGCAACTTTACCAGTGGGGCGTTCTGCTGAGCGAGGCACAGCTCGCCTTGCTACGCCGATACCTGGAACATTTGTATGAGGCTAATCAGCAGATGAACCTCACGCGCGTGCCCCCTGAGCAGGCGGTGGGGCGACATCTGCTTGATTCGCTGTGCCTGTTGCGCGTGCACCCCTTTCCCAGGGGGGCGCGCGTGTTGGACATCGGCACAGGCGCGGGCTTGCCCGCTATTCCCATCGCCATCGTCCGCCCCGACCTATGCCTAACCTTGCTCGATTCGCACGGCAAAACAGTAAACTTTCTGCAGCAAACTTGTGCACTGTTGGGCATCCCCGCGACGGTGGTGCATGCGCGCGCTGAAGAATGGGCGCACACCCCCGACGCCCGCGAGCAGTTTGATATCGCCTTTGCCCGTGCCGTCGCCAAAATGCCGATCCTTACAGAGCTGATGGTGCCCTTCCTCAAGGTGGGGGGCGTTGGGCTTGCCCTCAAAAGCATCCACGAACTCGAGGAAATCCGCACTGCGGAGGCTGCAGCGCAAGCTTTGGGCGCAGAACTCGAGATCCGTTTCACGGGGTACGAATCGGAGACGGGGCTAGTGCAGCGTGCGATTGCGCTACTGCACAAGGTGCAGCCTACGCCCAAACGCTACCCCCGCCGCTGGTCACAGATAACTAAGCATCCGCTGGGGGGCGTTGGATGAGAATCGCTATCGATGCGCGGCTGCTCACAGGTGCGTACACGGGTGACCGCACTTATTGGCGCGGGCTGCTCAAGGCGTTTAGCCAGCTGCTTGACCCCGCGCACTATCGGCTCGTACTCTTCTCTACGCGCCCCATCCCACCCAACACGCTCCCCGAATCGCCGCTCTATGAGTGCGTGGTTGCTCCCGCCCGCAGCGAGCGGCTCTGGAGCCTGTTCCGCCTGCCTAAACTCGCCGCGCAACACCGCTGCGACTTGGCACATGTGCAATACACGGTCTCACCCTTATTCCGCCTGCCGGTCGTCACAACAGTGCACGATATCTCGTTCCTGATTGAGCCGCGCTGGTTTCCGCTTAAAGACCGCCTCTTGCTACGACTAACGGTGCCCGCTTCGTGCCAACGCGCTGCGTGCGTGCTCACCGTCTCCGAAACCTCACGCGAAGACATCATTGAGTGGCTGCAGCTGCCTCCAGAGAAGGTTATCGCAACGCCCAACGGCACCCCCGAAGGCTTCCACCCGATGGACAAGTCGGCTGCGCAGGCGTGGGTCCAGCGCATTTATGGCGTCGAACCGCCCTTCGCGCTGGCAGTGGGGGTGCTCCAACCGCGCAAAAACTGGGAGTTGGCGCTGTTGGCAGTGCATGTGGCACGCACCGAGTACAAACTGCCTCTGCATTTGGTGCTTACAGGCAAACCTGGCTGGGCAGCCCGCGCTCTCCAGCATGCCAAACGCGAGCTGAACGCCCACGAGTGGCTCATCGAAACAGGCTATGTGCCCGACGAGCATCTGGTTTGGCTTTACAACGCCGCCGATGTGTTCCTATACCCCTCGTTTTACGAGGGGTTCGGGCTGCCACCGCTGGAGGCGATGGCGTGTGGCACCCCTGTAATCGCCTCCAACGGGGGTGCGTTGCCCGAAGTGGTCGGCTCAGGGGGCGTCTTGCTACCCCCCAACGAGCCAGGACTATGGGCAAACGCCATCCGCACCGTGTTGGAAAACGACGCATTTCGCACCGCGCTTGCGCAACGCGCCTTGCAGCAAGCCCAACGCTTCTCATGGCGTACCACTGCCGAACGCACCCTCGATGCCTACCATCAGACACTTGCAACACTGTAAAGGATGTGGATAACTCTGTGGATAACTCTGTGGAAAAGCCCCTTCTGCCGAGTTTTCCACAGAGTTATCCACATCAGATCCACAGGTTATCCACAGAGTTATCCACATCGAAACGCCCGATATTTAGCGTAGCTAATCGAACAGCAGGTCGGTAGACAAAAGTTGCAATTTGAGTTCAAAATCAGGGTCTTGCAGGGCGTAAATTCGTCGAACGCGCGGTCGAAGTAGACAAAGTTATCCACATTTCCACATCGCCAATTAAACACCATGGATTCTCGGCATGCATGAGTCAAGGAATCGGTTGATCGCGTGTGGAAAACTTTTGCGCAAGAGCACACAGGTGACCTTCTGTAAGGGGCTGTTTGAGAAATCGGGGCGTATGTTCACAGGCGACACTTCACGCGCTTTTGAGTAGACGGTTCAAGCCATTCCTATGTGAACAAAGACGACCTGCGTCGGCTCGTGTTCGTCAGCGAGAACGCTGGTGTGCGTAGCGTCCGCGTCTCGCAGCCGACGAGGCGGCAGCGACACCGACACTTTGATGTTTCGTCAGCGGGGACGCTGACGCTACGAACTTGGCTTCGTCGGCACGAACGCTGACGCTACGCTTTAGCTCGCCTGCGCGAGCTTGGCTGGTACGAGAACAGCTCCAGCTGCCTCAGATAACTTCTGAGGAGATCAAGCAAGACAGCTTACTTACTCTTGCGCGGTTCAGGTAGTGCCCACGGCGGGGCTACTTTGCCTTGTGATTCGCGTTCCAGAAAGAGAATGCTGGGCGAGCGTGTGCTTACATGCCCGTCAGCGTGCAACACGTTGATGCCTCGCCCGTGAAAGCTGCGTAGGTTATCGGCTACCCATCCTTCCGATTCGCGCCGTCGCCACACTGCCAAGCGCACCACATACTTGGAGTTGGGAGTGGGCTGCATTAGTGCGTCGTCGAAGGTGAGTGCGAAACCGTCGTTGCCGTTTAGCAGTGGGGTGGGGTTCAAGGAACCCAGCTGTCCACCTGCGAGGCTGTCGGCGATCAGGATGCTTAGCCCTGGGGTGGGCAGATCTGCCAGTTGCGCGCCCGACAACGGTGCGTAGAACCCATACGACAGGCGCAGCGTTTTACTGGTGTCGCGCGGATGCGTAATCAGAGTACTGCCGCCTGTGGGGTCGGCAGGGCATACCAGTACGCGCGTAAACTCGCGCTTGACATACCCACTGATACACACGACCCAAGTGAGTGGTCTGCCCGCGGCGTCGGTTTGCGGGGCGCCCGTAGCATCGGCATAATACGCTAGTGGCAGGCGGTTCCCATAGTCTATCTGGTAAAGGTTGATTGCCGTCGCGATGTCTTTGAGATTCGACAGGCAGTCGGAGGTGCGCTTGATGTCCACCAGCTGCCGATACAACGGCACTAGCACCGCTGACACGGCAAGAACCGCGATGCCGATCGCCAGCTTTTCCAGTTGGGTTAGTCCGTAGTGTTTCATAGGGCGTAGGAGTAGGTATCGGTATCCCAAAATCCAAGTTCGCGGATTAGCTGAGTGGCTTCTTCGCGCTTGACAATGAGGCTGGTGCCCACGCCGTCGCGCACGGGCAGCGTTTCGGTGCGGATTTGGTCATCGCTTAGTTGGCGGGCGAACAGCGCGAGGGCAAGCAGTTGCTCGAACTCCATCGTGGTGCGCGTGTGGCGCAGCCCTGCGGCTAAGGCGTGAGGGACGCGCATCCACACAGTGGGGTCCTTGAGCCGCTCCTTGAGGGCGCGCATAAACTTTTGTTGGCGCTTGATGCGCTCGAAATCGCTATCGGAGTGTCGGTAGCGCACGTAGCCCAACGCCTGCTTGCCATTCAGGTGCTGCACACCGGGTTGCAGGTCTACATGCAGGTCGCCCCAGTTGTCATGGTAGCGCATCCGTTTTTCCACCTCTATAGTGACGCCCCCCAGCGCGTCAATGGCTTCCTCAAAGGCTTTGTAGCTAACGATAACCACTTCATCAATTTGGAGGTTGCCCAGCAGTGTGCTAACGGTTTCCACCAGCAGGCGCGGACCGCCCAGCGCGTGGGCGGAGTTGATCTTGCCCCATCCGTGGCGGGGAATGCGCACCAGCGTGTCGCGCGGAATGGAAAGCGCATTGATGCGACGATTGACAAAGTCTATCTGCGCCACGACGATCGTATCGGTGCGCGCCATCGTATCTACCACACGCTTGCGGTGGTCGCGATTTTCGTCAGCGCCCACCACTAAAATCGTGAGCTTATTCTTGCCAGGAAATGCGTTTTCAGGTTTGGTCTCGCCTGTGATGTAGGCAATTACGGCGCGGCTGGCTGTGCCCTCACTGGCGAAGTGAAGGTAGCCGATGATGCTGCCCAAAACCAGCCCGCTAAGCCAGAACAACACCCAAAAAGTTGCCCAAAAAATCCGCCTGAAGTAAATTCTCCGCCTTGTGGGCGGCGCCATTCCTTGCTTATATGCCGTGCGCGACATTCTGCCATAAGTGTACCTAAGTGGTATAATCCCCGCGAGATGGTCTCGCCGCTGGCGCTGTTTGCGGGGCACGCGTGGTGGGGATCGGTTTGCGGGGGATTGTTCGATACGCCGTCTTATGCGCGGCGTCAAGCGCAAGGCGGCTTGCTTCAGCCTGTGCAGATGGATGCCCCTGCACCAGAGGTACATCCCGACCTCAAGTCGCTCTTAGGGCAGTTACACACCTTGCTGCGCCAGCGCAGGTATCAGGAGATTCTTGCCCAAGCTGGCATTTTACTGGCGCAAGCTACTACCAAAGCCGATGTCGCGGGGCAAGCCTATGCTTATCGGTTTCGGGCGCGCGCCTTGCAAGCCATGAACCGCTTGGAGGAAGCGGCTGCAGCGTGGGAGCGCGCGGAAGCTCTCTGGCAAACGATTGTCGACACTGCTCTTTTAGCCGAGTCTCAGGCAGGGCGTGCTTTTTGCCTGTGGCGCACTCAGCCAGAGCAAGCCAAGAGCCTACTGGAGCGAGCGCTGGCGACCGCCCGCGCCGAGACGCGCCGACCAAAGGCGGTTGCCGACATGTTCAACGCGCAGGGCATCTCTTGGTATGCAGCGGGCGAGCTGGAAATCGCGCAGCGGATGTTCGAGTTTGCCCGCGCCACCCTCGAACGGGTTGCACCCGACTCGCTGGAGTTAGCTGATGCCCTCAACAACTTGGGCGTCGTGGCAGACACCCGTGGCGATTTGAATACGGCTCAACGCTTCTACGAGCAAGCGCTTGCCATTCGCCAACGCCACGCCCCCGAATCGTTGGCGGTTGCCGACGCCTTCAACAACTTGGCAGGTATCGCCTACCGACGCGGAGACTTGGAACGCGCGCGCGAACTTCTGGGGCGCGCGATTGCCCTGTATGAGCGACACGCACCAGACTCCGCCTCGCTTGCAAATGCCCTTGCTAACTTGGGAATTCTCGACACTGATTGGGGCGACTTAGACGCTGCGCAGCGGCACTTAGAGCGCGCTTTACAGTTGCTTTTGAAACTACTCCCCAACTCAGTTGATGTAGTGAATGTGTTTTCGAACCTCATGGCGGTGGCGGTGCTGCGCGGAGACTGGGAACAAGCCCAGCGCTATGGGGAGCGGGCGTTGACATTGGCGCAGCAGCTGGCGCCCGAGTCAATACTCACGGCGGGCGCGTTCAACAATCTCGGCGTGATTGCCTACAATCGCAGCGAGTATGCGCTGGCACGGCGCCACTATGAACGCGCGATAGCTCTCTATCAGCGCATTGCCCCCGACGGGCTTGAAGTGGCAAACACACTCGGCAACTTGGGTGCCGTCGCTGTGGAGCAAAATGACTATGACGCCGCGTTGGGCTATTATCGCCGCGCGCTGCGCATCTATGAGGCACAGGCACCCAACTCGCTGCCAATGGCAACCGTGCTCAACAATCTGGGTGTGTTGCTGGCGCGTCTCCGTGAGTGGCAAGAAGCTCGTGCCGTATGCGAGCGTGCGTTGACCATCCGCCAGCGCTATGCGCCCCGCTCGCCGTTGGTGGCGGAGACACTGGGCAACTTGGCGCGGGTTGCGCTTGCCACTCAACAACCCCAGCAAGCTCTTAGCTACCTCACAGAAGCCGTCGGCATCGTAGAAAGCCACCGCCAGTTGATCGCTAACCCCGAGGGGCGCGCTCGCTTCGCAGAACGCTACTTCGAAATCTACCCGCTGTTGGCGTTGACCTACGTGCAGATGCATCAGCTCGAAAAGGCAGCGGAAGCGCTGGAACGAAGCCGTGCGCGTGCCTTCGCAGAGACACTCCAACGGCGCCGACTATCAACGGTGGAACTACCAGAGCCACTCCGCGCCTTGATAGCAGAGCACGAGCGACTCGAGGTACAGCAGCAACGCCTCTACGCGCAGCTGAGTCAGCTCGCTGGCGACGACGCAGCGGCTATTGCGGCGGCTCAGGATGCGCTGCTTCGGCTGGAGCAACGCCAACGCACCCTTGCTGAGCGTTTGCAACGCGAGTTTCCACGCTATGCCCAGCTACTGATGCCCGCATCGGTGTCTACAGCGCAAATCCAGCGGAGTTTGGACGCGGGCACGGTGCTGCTGTACCACGCGATACTGCCTGACCATCTGCTGATTGTGGCAATAACGCGCACAGCGGTCAAAGGCTACGCACTGCCCGTGCCAAGCCAGCCGCTTGAACGCGAGATCCAGCACTTTATTCGGACGGTGAGCAAGTCGCCGCACTTTCGCACGGGGCAGGAGCGTCAGGAAATGGCGCGCCTGGGGCAGCAACTCTACGCGCGGTTGATTGCCCCTGTGCAGGCGGTGCTTAGTGAGGCACAGCGCGTGCTGCTTTGCCCCGATGGAATTTTGAGCCAGTTGCCTTGGGGAGCACTGGTGGTTGGGCAACGCGATGGCACGCCAGAGTACTGGGCAGAGCGTGTGGCGTTGCACTTTACCCCATCTATGGAGGTCTATCGCCAAGCGCGTCGCCAAGGTGGGCGCATAGGCGGAGTCGTGGCGGTTGCCATAGCAAAGTACGCCTCTTCGGAGGCGACAGCCGCGCGACGCACAGTCGCCCAGGCCACGCGCCACCAACACACCCATCGCGGGCTGCCCGACCTGCCCGAGGCGCAGCGCGAAGTGGAACAGTTACAGACTCTGTTCGGAAAGCGCGCGCGCCTGCTGCTCAACGAGGAGGCGACCCCGGATCGTGTGCATTCGGCAGCTCGCAACGCGCAAGTGTTGCATTTTGCCTGCCACGCCATCGCCGATAACGCGAATCCGCTGGCATCAGCACTGATGCTTGCGCCACCTGGGCACGAGAAAGGCAGGCTCACTACAGAAACCATATTGCTCAGTTGGCAAACTAACGCTGACTTGATAGTGCTCAGTGCCTGCGAAACGGGCGTAGGGCTGACCCGCCGCTACGAGGGCGTCTACAGCTTGGCGCGGGCGTTTATGTATGCCGGCGCACGCAGCGTGTGCGCCAGCCTGTGGGCAGTCAGCGACCGCAGCACTGCCATCCTCATGCGCGAGTTCTACAAACGCTACGCCCGAGGTACCACCAAAGACCAAGCCCTACGGGAGGCACAGCGTGCCCTTGCTCGCGCCAGCTGGGACAACGCTACCCCCGACGAAAAGCAACGCTTCACCGACCCTTACTACTGGGCGGGCTTCGTGCTCATCGGCGACTACAAATAACCCTGCGTGACCCCCCTGATGAGGGTACAACGCTTGAGGTTCAACGCGGCTGTCCCAGCGACCGATTTTGCTCCACCGACCGCCTTACCCCTCCGTAAGGTTCCTCTCGCAAAGCGGGGGGAACCGACCCCGGCACGGTTCCCCCTACGCCGTGGGAGGAACCTGAAGGAGGGGGTTCATAGAAAACAGGGCTGCTATGCTCAGATTGGGGGAGAGCGTTTTACCCTTATCAGAGGGGACTGCCGCCTTGCGCACGTACGGCTCCCCCTCTCCGTTTACGGAGAGGGGGCTGGGGGGGTGAGGTTCAGAAAGCGTAGGAAAACGGAACGACTGTGCCCTCAATTGAGGTAGACCCGTGTACCCTTATCAGGCGTGCCCCCACCGCGTGAGGTACAATCTCTGCGAGCGAGGAGCCAGCCATGAGTATGGTTGCAGATTATCTGGGCATTGTGCGGCGCCAGCGTACCGCCAGTTTGGCAGAAGTTGACCCCGAAGTATATGCGCTGATTCAGAAAGAGACCGAGCGCCAAGAGCGCAACTTGGAGCTGATTGCCTCCGAAAACATCACCAGCCGTGCCGTGCGTGAGGCAGTCGGCTCAGTGATGACCGACAAATACGCGGAGGGCTATCCGGGCAAACGCTACTACGGCGGCTGTGAATACTACGACGAGCTGGAGAATCTCGCTATTGAGCGTGCGAAACGGCTGTTTGGCGCGGAACATGCGAATGTGCAGCCGCACTCGGGCGCAAACGCAAACATGGCGGTCTACTTCGCCGTGCTAAAGCCCGGCGATACCATGATGGCGCTGGACCTTGCGCAGGGCGGACACCTCACGCACGGCAGCCCCGTGAACTTTTCAGGAATTCTTTACAAAGTTGTGCACTACGGCGTGCGGCGCGACACGGAACTGATTGACTATGACCAGCTGCGCGAGTTGGCGCGCCAGCATCGCCCGAAACTCATCGTGGGCGGCGCAACGGTTTACCCTCGCGAGATTGATTGGGCAACCATGCGCGAAATCGCCGACGAAGTTGGCGCGTACCTAATGGCAGATATCGCGCACTACGCGGGGCTGGTAGCCGCGGGCGAGTACCCCTCGCCAGTGCCCTATGCCGATTTCGTGACCACCACCACTCACAAAACGCTGCGCGGGCCGCGCGGCGGGCTAATCTTGTGTAAGCAGGAGTATGCCCAGCTGATAGACAAGACGGTCTTTCCAGGCTTGCAGGGCGGACCGCTGATGCACCAGATCGCAGGCAAAGCGGTGTGCTTCCACGAGGCATTGCAGCCGGAGTTCAAGATTTACCAGCGCCAAGTGAAGGCAAACGCCCGTGCGCTAGCCGCCGCCCTGCAAGAAGAGGGCTTCCGCTTGGTGGCAGGGGGCACCGACAGCCACAAAATTCTGATTGACCTCACCCCGATGGGGCTAACGGGCAAACTGGCGCAGCAAGTGCTCGACAGCGTGCACATCACCACAAACAAGAACATGATTCCCTACGACACGCAGAAGCCGTTTGTCACCAGCGGCTTGCGTGTGGGCACGCCCGCGGTCACCACACGCGGCATGCGCGAGCCTGAAATGCGAGAAATTGCGCACCTGATTAGCGAGGCGCTGCGCAACTACCAAGACGAATCGGCGTTGGAGTCGGTGCGCCGGCGCGTGCTGGAACTGACGGCGCGCTTCCCTGTGCATCGGTGGTGATATGCGCAAAAGCGTACTGCTGGTGGGTGTGGCGGTGGTGGCGGTAGCGGTGGTGGTGCGGCTGCTGTATAAGCCCCCCGAGGATGCCCATGAACGCCACCACGCCGAAGAGGCAGAGGCAGTACAAACGATTGATGCGCTGTCACAGCTGCCTCTTGCTGAGCAGGAGGCACGGGTGCGCCATTACTTGCTGGAAAGCCCCTCCAAAACCGTGCGCGCGGCTGCCGTAGAGGGCGTAACGCGCTTAGACCCTGCAACGGCGCGCGCTTTGCTAGAAGCCGCCCTGCGCGATTATGCCGCAGAGGTGCGCGTGCGCGTGGCGGCAGTGGCGCCGCGCTTGCCCCGCGAACACGCTGTGCCCCTACTGCTTACGTGCGTGGTTGACCATGATACACAGGTACGCCAAGCCGCCATCACTGCACTCCAAAACCTGCGCGAGCGACGCGCCGTGCCCGTGCTGATACAGCTGTTGCGCGACGACACCAACGAAACCACGCAACACCTGCTGATGGGCGCGCTGCGGGCGGTTACGGGGCAACCGTTCTATGCGCGCTTCACCGACCCGCCCGAAAAACGCGCCCAAGTGCGCCAGCAGTGGCTGGCGTGGTGGCAAAAAGCCCAACGCAGCTACGAAGATATACGCCCTCAACCTATCCACCCCCAGCGCACCGTCGCCGCGCCAGATATCGTGGTGCAAACGCTGGAAGGCGAGCGAGTTTCCTTGCGCCAGCCCCCGAAACCCCTTCTGCTCAACCTATGGGGCACTTGGTGCGCTGGTTGCCAAGAAGAGCTGCCTGATCTGATTGCGTTACATCGCAAATACGGCGACCGCGTGTTGATAGTGGGAGTCGCTTTTGACGAGCCTGAAGGCGCAGCGGGTGTGCGCCGCTTCTGCGCCCAAAAGGGCATCCAATACCCCCAAGCGATGGGCACCAAAGCCCTCGCAGAGGCACTGGATGTACACGGCGTGCCCCAAACTTTGCTGATTGATACCCAAGGCAGCATCCGCTTCTGGTGGGATGGCGCACGCGACCTGGGTACCTTCGAACGCGCTCTCCAACTGCTGAGGCTTTAACCCCGCTGCGACAAGGTATAAATTCCACGCTGTTATTCCGAGCTGTGGGCAAGGAATCTGCCCAAGCCCTGCGATTGAGACCCCTCGCTGCGCTCGGAATGACAGTGTGGTAGGCGCACCGGCTTACTCGCCATTCCGACTTCCTTGTCATTCCGAGCCGCAGGCGAGGAATCTGCAACGAGCACAGCCGAGACCCCGAGCGCGGTGAGGGGCAACAAAACACCTGACTTGCATTCCGAGCCGCAGGCAGGGATCTCATAGGGAGAGCCGCTTGGGGTATAATTATGTGCGCTGCGGGAGTAGCTCAGGGGTAGAGCATCGGCCTCCCATGCCGAGGGTCGCGGGTTCGAATCCCGTCTCCCGCTCCATTTTTTGTTTAATCAGCGTTGATAGGTGCAGCGATGCGTTCGAGATGGGCGGTGTTCGGGCTACCGTTAGTTGCATTGCTGGCGTTAGGGCTCTATCGCCCCGAGGTACCCCTCCCAAGTACGCGTCCCCTCGCAATCGTGTTTGGCTCCGAAATCAACGGCTACATCACGCCCTGCGGTTGCAGCAAGCCAATGGTAGGAGGCATCCCGCGGCGAGGTACGCTGCTGCGCCAGCTTGCCGAGCAACACGTTCTGCTCAAACTCGAAAACGGCGACCTCACCAAAGCAGGGGGTAGGCAAGACGAACTCAAAGCCGAAACACTTATTGAGATGCTCAACCAGATGGGCTACGACGCGCTCAACTTGGGCAAATACGACTTCCTGCTTGGAATCGACTACTTGCGCGCCTTGCAAATGCAGTTCAAGGGCGCGATGCTGTGCGCCAATGTGCAGGAGGGAGGCGGCCCCGCGTTTGAAGCGTACACCCTGGTGGAGAAATCCCACAACGACACCAAGCTCCGCCTGCTGATCGTAGGACTGATTTCAGAAAAACATGCTGAGAGCATCCGCGCCCGCAACCCGCAGCTGAGCGTTGTGCCCGCGCGGGAGCAGCTAAGCGCCCTGCGCCCGCAGATAGAAACACAAGGGGATGTGCGCATCCTGCTGTTCTACGGCACTGGTGAAGAAGCAGAGCAGCTGGTGCGTGCCCACCCCTACTTCCACTTAGTGGTGTACGCCAACGCCGGCGACGGACCCATACCCCCAAAGCAAGTGGGGCAGACGCGCTTAGTGTTTGCAGGTAACGATGCGAAGTTTGTCGGAGTCGCTCACCTGAGTGGGGATACACCCTACACCATCGCCCGCGTGGAATACACCCGTCTCACTGAGGACTTCAAAGACGATGAGCAGCTGTTGGCAATCAAGCTGGCGTACTTAGCGCGTGTGGAGGCGGAGAACTTGTTAGCGATGGTGCCCCGTCGCCCCACCCCTAACGGCAGCGGCTTTGCGGGCAGCCGCGCCTGCATGCCCTGCCACGCCGAGGACTACCGCATCTGGCAGCGCACCGCCCACGCCAAAGCGATGCAAACCCTCATCGACGAGAAACACGACAAAGACCCCGAGTGTGTGGTGTGCCATGTGGTGGGGCTGGAGTACGAAGGCGGCTTCCGGAGCCTCGAGGAAACACCCGCGCTCAAAGATGTGGGCTGCGAAAGCTGCCACGGCCCTGCCAAACTGCACGCCCAAAACCCCGAAACCCACCGACTGGGCAAGGCTGGCGCGCAATCGTGTATGACCTGCCATGTGCCCGCGCACAGCCCGGGCTTCGATTTTGAAACCTACTGGAAGAAAATCGAGCACGGGTTCAAGAAGTAGCAACGCTTACCATGCGCTTGCCTTGTACTCTGTCCACACCCGCTGGTAAACGACGCGGGTCTGCTTGGCGATCGTGCGCCAGTTGAAATTGCGTTGTATCGCCTTGTGGGCGTTCTGCGCACGCCTTTGGGCGCTGGCGGGGTCTTTGAGCACCCGCAGAATGCCCCAGGCGAGGCTCTCGGGGTTGCCCGCCCGAGTGAGAATGCCCGTCTGCTCGTGTTGCACGACCTCTTTCAACCCGCCCGCGTCGGAAGCCACCACTGGCGTGCCCGCTGCCATCGCCTCCAGTGCCACGATACCGAACGGCTCATACAAACTGGGGTACACCGCCACATCCGCCACACGATACAGGCGCAATAAGTCGGCGTCAGGAATGAAGCCTGTGAACTGCACCGCGTTCTGCAAGTGGCAAAAGCGTACGAACTCCTCCAAGTGCGCCCGATAGCCCCCGCCCACAATCACCAGCTTCGCTTCGGGCACCTCTGCCAGCACCATCGGCAACGCTTGCAGCAACACTTGCACGCCCTTTTCGCGCACCAGGCGCCCTACGAAGAAAATCAGGGGCTGCTCAGGGCGGGCAAAACGCGCCCGGAATGCCTGCCGTTCTGCCTCAGGAAACTCAAACTGGAACTTCTCAGCGCGAATGCCGTTGGGGATGGTGTCAATCTTGTCGTAGGGCACGCTGAGTGCGTGCATCACCTCGCCGCGCATAAACTCGCTGCACACAATCACGCGCCACGCTTCGTAAGTGAGCTCCCACTCCAAATGGCTAATAGCGCGCGACAAATCGGAGTGGATCCCGCCATGTCTACCGTGCTCGGTGGCGTGGATAGTGGCAATCAAGGGCAATTTGTAGCGGTGTTTGAGCGACTTGGCGGCAGGGTGTACCAGCCAGTCGTGTGCGTGCAGCAGGATGGGGGTGCGTTGGGTACGGGCGGGCTTGTCGTGGAGCCATTCCCCCAGCAAGGCGGCGGCACGCGCCTCGAAGGCAGCGTTCATAGCGTAGACGCCTAGCAGGAAGTCGCCGTGGGGCGCGGGGGGCACGCCTGCGCGGTGCAAGTGGACCCCATTTTCGAGCGACTCGTCGGATGCCTCGGGGTGGGTTGCGGTGATGACGTGCACTTCCACGCCTTGCGCAGCCAGCGCTTCCGACAACTCCTGTACATGGCGGGCGATGCCCCCCACGATGCGCGGGGGGTATTCCCAAGAGAGCATCACAACGCGCACGGGTTAGTGGGTTCGAGAACGGGAAGTGGTTTCCTATCGGTTAGGGCCCGATGACGCGCCAGAGTTCGCCCTCGCGCACGAGTGTGCAGCCCGTGCCCACCAGCAGCTGGCGCAACGCTTCCTCCAGCGTCGCCTCTTGCACATCCAGCACAACCAGTGGCTCAGAGCAGCCTGCCGCGTACTCGATGGGCGCTTGGTAGAGGCTGGCAAGCTGGCGCAGGGCGTCGCCTAATTTCGCCTGCAGGCGCACGCTGGCGACCTTCGCCCGCGGGTAGCCCACAGGCATAAACAGCAGGCTCGATTGCGTCTCCGAACGCCAGTGTAAGGTCACCACGCGCCCTTGCACGCTCTGCAGCAGCGTCTGGAGCGGAATCTCTACCGTTCTGCCCGCTTGCAGCGTGCCTTGCCACAGGAGGACAGGTGTGGCATTAGGCTGCTCGGGTGGCGTGTAGCGAAGTTCCGCCTGCATCTCGCGGTTCATGCGCGCCAGCAGCACAGGCAGTCGTGCGCCATTGGAGGTGGTGCGATACTCCACAAAAATGCCTGCGCGCACGGGTTGTGCCAGCTCTGGAGTGGGCTTGCGCTTGCCTCCAAAACCGAATGCAGCTTGCACGCCATCCGATTGCGCCACGAAAAAGCCCATCAAAAACAGCGTCGCTGCCGCCGCTGCTGCGCCAAACCAGCGGAACAGCCCGCCGCGAGGCTGAGCCTCGCGCAGGCGTGTATTCGCGCGCACGTGGGTCATAATCCGGGCATGCAGGTCGGCAGGGGGTACTACTTCAGGCATTGCACTCAGCCCCCGCCAGATGCCTTGCATCAAACGAAACTCACGCTGGCATTCACCACATAGCTCCAAGTGTCGCTGTACCTGCTGGCGCATCGGCTCGCTCAGCGTGCCCTCAATCAGCTCGTTCAACACGCTCTTGACTTGCTCGCAGCGCATCGTCTGCCTCCTGCGGCTCTTCGGTGGTTGGACAGCTCTCCGCTTCAAAAAGTTCCCGATACGGCTCTAGCAGCTGGCGCAGGGCGTTGCGCGCCCGATTCAGCCGCGACTTTACGGTACCCAACGGCAAGTCCATAATTTGGGCGATTTCCTCGTAGGGGCGCTCCTCGATGTGGAACAGTATCACCATCACGCGCTGGTATTCGGGCAGTTTCTGGATGGCTTCCATCAGCACGCGGCTCTGCTCGGCTTGTAGGGCGTGCCCCAAGATGTCAACGCTTTCGTCGGGCACAGGCAGTTCAACGAGTTCTTCGTCTTCGTCGGGCACTTCGAGGGGGAGGTGCTGATGGCGTGCTTCGCGCTTGCGAAAGTCAAAAAACACATTGCTGACCACACGATAAAGCCAAGTGGAGAGTTGCGCCTCGCCTCGAAAGCGTTTGAGCGAGTTGTACATGCGCAAAAACGCCTCGGCGGTAATGTCGGCGGCGTCGTCGGGGTTGTTGGTGAGGCGATATGCCAGTTGGTACACTTTCTGCTCGTAGCGACGCACCAACAGATCGAACGCGAACTCGTCGCCTTCCTTGAAGCGTTCGATGAGCACCGCGTCGGTACTATAGTCGTAGATGTGCATGCCCTCCCGAGTGCCTGCGTGTGCGCCCGTGTGCATTAGCCCCTCACCGTTGGCGCGAGCACTGTGCTCACGCTACGAGCTTGCCCTGCGCAGTGCCTGCTGCTCCTCCTCCGATAGCCCAATCGGTGAGGTGCGCTTCTGAATTGGTTTGGCATAGACGCGCATCTCCTGACGGCTGTGAATCCCGCTCAGCACGACGCCGTCGCCGTGCTCATTGAGCAACGCCAGCGCGAAGCTCTGTTGCCCGCCCATGTCGGGAAAGGCGTCGTAGCGCACCAGCCCCACATGCTGCAGGCATTGGTTTGTTTGACTCTGCAACTGCTGTAGATGGTTCCCGTGCGCTTTAAGGGTTTCTTCCATAAGTGCCACGCGCCGCAGCGTTTCGTAGAGGGTGTGCTCCAGCGAGCCGCCTTCTGTGTGGGTAAGCAACAGTTTCCAGCGGCGGTTAAACTTCGCCCAGCGCCACGCCAGAAACAGGTTCCACACTGTTAGCACCACCACCGCGAGAAGCAGCCCCGCAACTACCTCAGGCTGATGCGCCCAATCCACCAAAGTTTGCCAGCCCATATGCTTGCGCAAATTCTACCTAAATCCACAACCTTGGGCGCGCGACGACTGAGCCTGCGCGGCTGGCTTGCGCTGAAAGAACAGATCCAACCGTCTGGTGCTTGAGTGGCCCTCAGCCGCATGCGGGATGAGCGCCTCGAAGCGACTTCAGCATAAGGTATACTCCTACAGCAGGAGGCACAAAATATGGAGGTGCAACTGATTCCTGTTGAGAAAATCGTGGAAGACCCCGACCAGCCGCGCAAGGGCTATGACGAGGAGAGCCTTCAGGGCTTAGCCGAAAGCATCCGTCGGTACGGACTGATCAACCCCATCACGGTGCGCCCGCTGCCCGACGGCGAGACTTACCAAATCATCACGGGCGAGCGACGCTGGCGCGCTGCTCAACTCGCAGGGCTAACCCAAATTCCGTGCATCATCAAGCAGGTTGACTACGATGCGGTGCTCACCGAGCAGCTAATTGAGAACCTGCAGCGCGAAGACCTCGCGCCGATTGACAAAGCGCGCGCCTTGAAGGCACTCAAGCAGAGCCGTCGGCTCACCAACCGCGAGCTGGCGCAGATGCTGGGCTTGAGCGAGCGCACAATCAGCATCTGGCTGGGGCTGTTGGAACTGCCTGAAGAGATAGGCGAGCAAGTCATCGCCGTGAGCGGACGCCCGCCCGCAGGCAGCATCACTGAAAGCCATGCCCGCAGCCTTCTGGAACTAGATGACCCCGAACTGCAAACCCGCGTTGCCGAAAAAATCCGTGAAGAGGAACTCACCAGCGAAGAGACCGCCGCCCTCGTGCGCACCCTGCGCGAGGAGCCTGAACGCGCCGACGAAATCCTCGAACAGCCCGCTGAACAAGTGTTAGCCGCCGCTGAGGTGCGCGGACCCGCTTTGGAGGTACGCCGATTCCGACGCTATCTGGAAGGCTTGGATGTGTCCGCATTGCACCCCAGCCACCTGCAGCCCCTGGAGGAGGAGCTGGAGTTGCTGTTGGAGGTGATTGCCGAGCAGCTGCAGAATATTCGAGCGGAGGTTGAATGACGGTTATTGCGATTGATGGACCTGCTGGTTCGGGCAAGAGCACCTTAGCCAAAAGCTTAGCGCAGGCGTTGGGCTTTGTGTTTCTGGACACGGGCGCGATGTATCGTGCGCTGGCTCTGGCTGCCCAACGCGCGGGCGTCGCCCCCAACGACGAAGCGCGTCTGACCGAACTAGCGCAGCAGATACGCATCGAGTTCGTCGCTGGTGAGGGGGGGCAGCGCGTGCTCCTCGAGGGCGAGGATGTGTCGAACGCCATCCGCACGCCCGAAATCAGCGCGCTCGCCTCGCGCATCTCCGTGCACTCGGGCGTGCGACGGGCGATGGTCGCTCTGCAGCGCGCAATCGCCCAGCAAGCGCGCGGCGTGGTCGCTGAAGGGCGCGATACCACCACCGTTGTGTTTCCGGAAGCGATTATCAAAATCTACTTGGACGCCTCACCTGAAGAGCGCGCCCGCCGCCGCCAGCACCAACTGCAGCAACAAGGTATCAACGAACCGTATGAGAAGGTGCTTCAGGAGATTCTGGAGCGTGATGCTCGCGACACCTCGCGACCCGACTCGCCTCTGCGCATCGCCCCTGATGCAATCGTGGTACGCAACGACGGCTGGACAAAAGAGCAGACCTTTGCCCATGTGCTGGCGCTGTGCCAAGCGCGGCTAGGGCACAGCCCCTAAGCAAGGTACAATCTACGCCCAGTGAACCCCATCGTCGTTGGTGCCGACACAGGTGGTACTTTCACTGATTTTGTGGTGTGGCAAGCAGGGCGGCTGCGGTTGCTCAAGCTGCCTTCCACGCCCGAGGCACCTGAGCAGGCGGTGCTGGAAGGCATCCGCACGCTCCTCCCTGAACCACCACCGCACGGATTTACCGTGTTGCACGGCACGACGGTGGGCACCAACCGCATCTTGGAGCGCAAAGGCGCACGCACTGCCTTCCTGACTACGGAAGGTTTTCGTGACTTGCTGTTTCTGGCACGCCAAGACCGCATGCAGCTCTACTCCCTGAAGCCCAGCCCACGCCCTACGCTTGCCGAACGCGCCCTCTGTGCCGAAGTGCCCGAACGCCTCGCCTACGATGGCACAGTGCTCCGTGCGTTAGACATCAGCGACCTGCCGCGTCTAATCCGCCGCTGGAAACGCGAAGGCGTTGAGTCGGTTGCTGTCTGTCTGCTGTTTGCCTATGCCAACCCCGCCCATGAGCGCGAACTCAAACGGCTGCTGGAGCCGCATTTTGCCGTCTCCATCTCGAGCGAGATTGCGCCCGAGTTTCGCGAATACGAGCGCGCCAGCACCACCTTTTTGAATGCCTATCTTGCGCCTGTAATGACGCGCTACCTACAAACCTTAGAGCGGCAGGCTCGTGCCTACGGCGCGCTGCGCTTGCTCATTAGCCACTCAGCGGGCGGGCTGATGGATGCGCAACGCGCCTGCGCCCACCCCGTTAGCACCGTGCTCTCAGGTCCCGCCGCGGGCGTAATGGGCGCGTGGGCAATCGGGCGCGGCGTGGGCGCGCATCGCTTGCTCACCTTAGACATCGGGGGCACTTCCACCGACATCGCGCTAATTGACCGCGAGCCGCTGCGCACCTACTACGGCGAGATTGAAGGCATGCCTCTCCGAGTGCCGCGTTTGGATGTGCACAGCATAGGAGCGGGGGGCGGCTCAATCGCCCGTTTGGATGTTGCGGGCGGCTTGCGCGTAGGACCTCAGAGTGCGGGAGCGTGCCCTGGTCCTGCTGCCTACGGTATGGGCGAGCAGCCCACGCTCACCGATGCCCACCTTGTGCTGGGGCATCTGTTGCCGCACTGGTTTGGTTTTGGGCGTATCACGGTAGACCCCGACCGCGCCGCCCGCGCCATCGAGCCATTAGCAACGGCGCTGGGGCTGTCGTTGCATGAGGCGGCGGGGGCGATTGTAGCACAAGCGCAGGCAAAGATGGTGAGAGGCTTACGCCGTGTCTCGGCAGGGCGGGGCATCAACCCCGAAAGTTGCGCACTAATCGCCTTTGGCGGCGCAGGCGGCTTGCACCTGTGTGCCTTAGCCAGAGCACTGGGCATTCATCAGTGGATTGTGCCCCCCTATCCTGGTGTGCTTTCAGCTTACGGGCTGCTATGGATGGATTGCGTACACGAGGCACGTCGCACCGTGCTAATGCCCCTGCCCGAAACCCGCTCCGAGCCGCTGGAGCGAATCTTGCTGGAGTTGCGTGCCGAGTGTGAAGAGGCTATGCGCCAAATGGGCGTGCCCGTAGGCAGCTATGAACTGCACGCGCTCGCCGACCTGCGCTACGAGGGGCAATCTTATGAGTTAACCGTGCCGTTCACGCCAGAACACCCGATGCGCGCCCACTCGCATTTCGAGCAGCTTCACCTCACGCGCTATGGCTTTACCATGCCCGAACGCCCTGTGGAGTTGGTCAACCTTCGCTTGCGGGCAGTCGCGCTCAATCCCAAACCCGCAGGCGCGTCGTGGGAGCCACCTGCCGACCCTGAGCACGACCTACCCCGCGAAACAACCCTTTGGATCGAAGGCAAGCCCGTGCGCGTGCCCGTGTTTGCCCGCGCCGAATTACAACCTGATGCCCCCATACCAACCCCCGCACTGATTGTGCAACCCGACTCCACCGTGCTTATCGAGCCTGGCTGGCACGCGCGCGTGGACGGTCGCACGGGCGCACTCATCGGGCAGTGCCTGCCCTAAGTACAACCCTAACGCTTCGCCCAGATACGCGTGTTGAGGTTCAGCTCCTCCACCACCGCCAACGCAAACTCCAACTCCTCGAAGTAGGCTGCGATGGTAGCAGGTTCCAGCAGCTTGTTCGCGGGCGCGAACAGCGACGGCGGTTCAAAATAGTCGTGATAGGTCGGTATCGCCACAAACACGCGCGAGGCGATAAACGACAGGCGAATCGGCGCGTTAGTCTTCTTGCGAAACTCCACAATGCGCTGCATCATACTGGGCGTGAGAATATAACGCGCCTCAATCTGGTCGGTGGAAAACACCTTGAACAACCGCTCAAACTCCGGGTCTTCCATCTTTACCAGCTCGCCTGGTTGATTGCCGATTTTGGCGCTAAGGCTTTGCAACCATCGCCCAAATCCGCCGAGCCATGACTCTTCAGTGTCAGGCAGCACCAGCGTAATACCGTGAAAATGTTTGTGGAAATCCGCACTGATGAACAGCCCCCGAAAGATAGTGACCCACTCCGAATGACGATTGCCCTTACTATTGGTGTACTCGCGCTTGTATTCCACCTGCAGTTCCGAAAGGCGGATATCGGTTTTGCCCACCACACCCATGATGAGGTCTTCACCGCGATAGCGGTCTGGTTCAGGCGCGTTGTGGAACAGGAGACTAAGGCGGAACTCGCTCTGGGGGATATACTGGGTGGGATAGTACTCTAGGTTGGGGTTGAAATGTTTGACGAGCCGATTCATTACGCGCCACTTGAAAGTTTCGCGCCAGTGGTGCGCCTTGCTGAGGTAGGTGACAAGAATGATTAGTAGCCCGATGCTTAGCGGCAGTAGCGCCCAAATGCCTAAGTTGAAGCTTGCCAGCAGAATGCTCATCAGTCCGCCGGCGATTACGCTCCAAAGCGCCACTTGGGCGAAGGCAGTAACTTCTTGCGTGCGCTGGTGTTCTATATCGCGTAGGATTGGCTCTAGTTCACGCAAAGCTTGGGTTGGGCTGCTCATTGTTGAAACAGTTGCGACACACTGGGTGTGGCGCGTTCGTGTTCTTCGGCTTCAAACACAGGGCGTCGGCGCAACCCCATCGTAGCTGCCACGAGGTTGGTGGGGAACATCTCGATGGCATTGTTATAGTCGGTGACGGCTGCGTTGTAAGCGCGGCGCGCCGCAGCGATTTGCTCTTCAATCTCGTTGAGCGACGCTTGCAGGTGCAAAAAGTTCTCGTTGGCGCGCAGTTGCGGATAGTTTTCGACAGCAATCATCAGGTTGCGCAGCGCAGCCGACAGTGCCCCTTCAATCTGCATTCGCTCGTTTTCGGGCAAGTTAGGGCTAAGCGCGCGACTGCGCAACTCCGTGATTCGCTCTAACAGGGCACGCTCATGCTGCATGTACTGCTTGACCGTTGCTACTAAGTTCGGGATAAGATCATGGCGCTTTTTGAGCTGCACATCAACGCCGCTGTAGGCGTACTCTACTTGGTTTTTCTTGCCGATCAGGGAGTTGTAAAGGAGGGCGTACAGAATCGCCAGCCCGAGTGCCCCCACACCCACGCACACCAAGCCTGTAAACAGTTCCATCGCTTCCCTCCGCGTCCCACCGAGGTTCGTGCACGCACTGGTTGTGCGGCACCGCTGTAGTATACCATAACTCAAGTGGCGACCTGTACGAGATTTTTTGCTTTCGGCTCGGAATGAGATATTTTTTCCGACGCAAAACACGCCATCGTTCCGTACAGAGCGAGGATCCCAACCCAACTGAACTGTTCCCCGAAGCACTTATCATAATTCCAAAACTCGATGTATAATAGTCTACGGAGGGGCGAACAGAGTTTGGGTTGTGCAGGAAAGGAAGGTACTCTCCGCCCAAATCGCTCCTTTGCCTGCTGCGCCGCCGTTTTGCCCCGAAAATTGCGCACGAACCTGTCCGGTTTCGGGCAGTTTGTGAGTCATTACTTGTGGAGCATCCTTAGAGGTGCTCCACAGGAAGGAAGGTGAAGCCATGTATTCGGTGGAAAGGAAAGCAACATTTGCAGAGCACCAGTTTTACTCGGCTCTGCGTGAGCAGGTGGAGCGGTTAGTGCGCCGCTATTGTCGCACCAACGACGATGATGTCGCCGACCTGACGCAAGAGTGCATGCTCCGCATCTATTTGAGCTTGGACTCCCTACGCGATGTGGAACGCATCGAGCCGTGGCTGCGCGTGATTGTGCGCAATGCGGTCTACTCATGGTACCGCGAACGCAAGCGCGAGCAGGAAGTTTACACGCTGGGTTTGGAAACTGAACACGAAGCTAAGACCTACTCCTTCCCAGTTGATGAAATGTTGTTGCAGTTTGTGGTACAAGAAGCTCTACAGACGCTGTCGGAGAGCGAGCAACGGATGTTCGAGTTGCGTTATGGGCACGGTCTGAGTTATCGCGAAATTGCCCAACAGATGGGGCTGAACGAGGAGGCTGTGCGCAAGCGTATCACTCGGGCACTGGCTCGGTTGAAAGCCCACCCGATGATTCGGTCTATCACCGATGGGTGGTAGGTGATTCATGATGAGTTGCAGGCGAGCGCAAGAGTGGCTTGAGGCGTACATTAGGGGCGACCTCTCCCCTGAGCTCGCCGACCAACTGGAGCGGCACTTGGCAGAATGTGAAGCGTGCCGACTTCGGTATGAGGAGCTGAAGCGCGTTATAATGCTGCTCAAGCGGTTCTTTGCGCTCAAGCAAAGGCTTGCCTAAGGAGGATGAAGTCTTTCAAGGTGTTAGGCAGCCGCGCGTTGAGTGCGTTCCGCCACGCTGGTGGCTCGTAGCCGTTGCCACTCCTCTTCGGGGATGTCTAAAAACAGCTCTACCATAGCGGGGTCGAACTGTTTGCCAGAGCAGCGCAAAATCTCTTCGCGCGCTTCGGTAAAACTCAACGCTTTGCGGTAGGGACGATCCGAAGTCATCGCGTCCAGAGTGTCGGCGATGGCGAAAATACGCGCGCCTAAAGGGATGGCGTCGCCCGCCAAACCGTGCGGATAGCCCTGCCCATCCCACCGCTCGTGGTGGTGCAACACAATGGGGGCGGCAGGGCGCAACGCATCTATCTTCATACACATCTGATAGCCAATCACAGGGTGCTGCTTCATAATCGCCCACTCCTCCGCCGTGAGCGGACCAGGTTTATACAGGATGCTGTCGGGCACGCCGATCTTACCGATATCGTGCAGCAACGCGCCCAGTTCAATCGCACGAAGCTCCTCTGGAGAAAGGTTCAGCCGACGCGCCATCGCCATCGTGTAGGCTGCTACACGCTCCGAGTGCCCTTCGGTCTCCGTATCGCGGATGTTGAGAGCCGCCAACAATGCCTCCAAAGTCGCTCGGTATGATTGCTGTACCGCGTCTTCATAGCGACGGGTCTGGTCAGCAAGCATTGAGTGGCGCACTAAGTTGCGCTCAATCATAATGGGAATTTCGTGGATGTTGTAGGGCTTGGTGATGAAATCCGTCGCGCCTCGTCTGAGGGCTTCTCGCGCCATTTCGATGTTGCCGTAGCCCGTAATCAATATCACGGGAATGTCAGGTGCGCGCTCCCGAATCTGGCGCAACAAATCGAAGCCGTTCATTCCGGGCATGAAAATGTCGCTGAGCACGATATCAATCGGCTGGCGCTCCAAAATTCGCAACGCCTCCGCCCCCGACGAAGCGGCGTGCACCGAGTACCCCCCCTCCTCCAGCACGAACTGAAGGGTCTCCCGCACTAAGTCATCGTCATCCACAATCAGCACGTGCTTCTCATTCTCATCCACAATCAACGCCGACTCCGCGGGTTCAAAGAGCTGATAAACCTGCATCCCGTCGCCTCCTTGCTTTGCGCATGGGGATTATTGCCATATGGCAGGGCTTTATTGAGAGGCGTGCTTCCAAAACTGGTAATTTTTGGGTGGATGAGCCCCTTGCTCAGCAGGAGCCCACTGCGCGATACCGAAACTACCCACCGGTATGCTAATCCCTATTCGCGACCACAATCCAGCCCATCGGTTTCCGTTTGTGACCGTGGGGATTATCCTCACGAATGTGATCGTGTTCGTGTTTCAGCTAATAGACCCGCGCGTCACCTACCTCTACGCGGCAATCCCTGCGGAAATTACGGGCGCATATGTGAATCCGGAAGTACGCTTGGAACTGGAAGCACGACACGGCATCCGCGCTGAGCCGATTGTCAATCCATGGCTGACAATTTTCACCAGCATGTTTTTGCACGGAGGGTTTTTGCATATTCTTGGCAACATGTGGTCGCTTTGGATTTTTGGCAACAATGTGGAGGATGCGCTGGGGCACTTTCGGTATTTGCTGTTGTACCTGTTTTGGGGGGTAGTGGCTGCGCTGTCGCATGTGCTGTTCAATTGGGCATCGCCAATTCCTGTGGTGGGGGCAAGCGGAGCCATTGCAGGCGTGATGGGAGCCTATCTACTGCTGTTCCCCCACGCCCGAATTGATTGCCTACTTATTTTTGTGTTCCTAACTTTTGTGGAAGTGCCGGCAATCTTTTTCTTGGTGTTCTGGTTCGTGTCGCAGTTTCTGGTGTATCAGCCAGGCGTTGCTTACTTGGCGCACATTGGGGGCTTCGTGGCAGGCATTATCACAATCATGCTGATGGGGGGTCCAAACCGTATTCTCTATGGGCGCAGGCGATACTACTACTGAAGGTTTGTCCCCTGCAAAACTACGGAGCATCTGCCGATAATTCTGCAGGGATGCCCTATGCAGACAAAGACCTACATCGCACCAACGAAGCTGGAAGCGCTGCTGAGAATTCGGGAAGAGCACGGCGCAAACGCCGTCATCCTAAGCGAGCGCACCGTGCACAAGGGGAGATGGTTTGCCAAAAAGCCGATGGTGGAGATCACTGTCGCCATCAAAGACAGCCCTGCTGAGCCAAAAGCCGAACCACGCCCCTCCACGAAGGCGGAACCCAAAGGGGTAGAGGAGTACGACCCCACACAGGCGCGGCTACGTAAGCTGGAACGCGAGATGCAAGAAATCCGCGCGTTGGTGCAAACCGTGCACGCCTACATCGCCAACGGCGCGGTGCCCATTCCCGGCGGCGAGCACGCCGACCCTACCCTGCTGAGCACCACTGATGAGCATCCGCTGCTGTTGCCACTGCTTGGGGCAGGTGTGGAACGCGAAGTTGCGCTGGAACTTTTACGCCGCGTGCCTCGCATCCCGCAAAACGCCGCGCTGGACACCCTCAAACGCACGCTAATTGCGCGCATCCCCATCGGGGGCGCACTCCCCCACGAAAGCCGTCAACGCCAAGTGGCGGTGCTGGTCGGTCCTACGGGCGTGGGCAAAACCACTACCATTGCCAAACTTGCCGCTATTCACGCGCTGGACTACAACCGCAAGGTCGCGTTGTTGTCGCTAGATACCTATCGCATCGGCGCGATTGAGCAGTTGCGCACCTACGCCTCCATTATGAACCTGCCGTTGCACGTCGCCACGAACGCCCAAGAGGTTCAAGAGGGGCTGGAGCAGTTCACCGGCTACGATTTAGTGCTTGTGGACACGATCGGACGCGGGCAACGCGATGAACGCCACCTGCGCGAAATGCACGAGGCACTCCAGCCCGTGCGCGGCACGGTGTACCTCACACTGAGCGCAACCAGTGACACCGCCACTTTGCTGGATGCCGCGCGACGGTTTGCGATTTTCGAACCCACCGCGATGATTCTGACTAAGTTAGACGAGGCAGTACGTGTGGGCAACTGCATAAACTTGGCGCTGCGCCAAATGTTGCCGATGGCGTACTTCACCACAGGGCAGCGCGTGCCCGAAGACATTGCGCTCGCAGACTCCCAAGCGTTGGCGTGTCGCCTGCTCGCCGACATAGGCGAGGTAGACTTGTGTTATAAGCATAGGCAAGGCGTGCTATCGCGCGCGGAAGGAAGCAACCCGACCACGCTGGTGTAACCTACGGCAGGTAGGTTCCTCGCATCGCTTGGAATACAAAAGGTTTTGACGGCAAGGTGAAGTGTCATTTCAAGTTGTAGCGAGCAACGCCGAAAAAACCCCTTTATCATTCCGAGCCGCAGGCGAGGAATCTCGAAAACTGTCTGTGAGATCGCCGCAGGACGCACCGCGAGGTAAAGCCTAACGCGCTTGTGCGGATGGGTCAAGCTCTTCCTTTGCGAGCAGAGCCTGCCTGCATAAACTGATGCATAGCATCGGGCATCCCCGCCGACGAACGAAAGCCGACTCCGCTCGCCCAGGAATGTTTTGATGCGTCTACTCAAAAGGCACGATGGGTCGCCTGTGAACCCGCGCCCTGATTTCCTAAATCGCCTTCGCGAAAAACTTAGAAGGGGCACGCCCTAAAGCGTGCCCCGATTGCTCTACTCTTAGCGACGGCGTTGGCGCAACGCCAGCAAGCTCACCAAGCCCGTACCCAACGCCACCATGCTGGCTGGCTCAGGCACGAACACAATGAAGCTCTGGCTAAAGGTTTGGTCGTACAGTGTTGCCGTACCTGCAAGGCTTGCAAAGCTATCACGATATCCCTCATGCAGCACCTGCACGCGCAAGTTAATCTGGTAGGTGGTGTTATTGGGATCGTTTTGGATGTTCAGCGAGTAGGTGTCGCCCACGCTGCCGATGCTTTTGTTGACGGTTCCATCCCCTACGCCCCAGTCGACGATGGCTTGGTCAATATCCGTGTAGAACGGGCTGCCGTTCCGCAAAATGCTCAGCGTGGTGCGCAAAATCAAGCGATCAGAGTGCGAGGAGGCGCGCTGCCCGAACAGCTCAAAGCCGATCAGCGGGCGTGCGCCTGTAATCCCGCCCGATGCCCAGCTAAAGGTCACAATCGGAAACGCTGTTGGGTCAATTCGATTCCCGCCCCACAGGTAGCTGCTTAGGTCCGGTTGCACAGGGCTTGGACCCGAAACGAGGTTCACCATCGCCGCCTTGCGGAACTCAATATCAGCACGGGCTTCTGCGGACGCTGTCAGGCTATTGTCGTTGGCGGCTGCGCGCATACCGAATGTATGCCCAGAGTTTATCCAAGTGCCAAACTGTACTGTGCCAGATTGGTTTACTGGGCCCAAACCGTTACTGCGGTCGCCAGGAAGCTGGTACTGAGAGTTTCCCGTGCGTCGACTGCCGTTACCTGCAACTACTACCAGACGCCCAAATGGGTCTCCACCAAAGAAGTCCTGCAAACGGACACGGATGACAAAAGTGGTACCGAAAACATCGTTATGAGCCAAAATACGTCCTGTTGGGGCGCCCATGAAGTTGTTGTTGCCAACGTCGCTTCCATTCCACGGTGAACGAAACTCAGTCGTAACGCCAACAAAGTTATCGTCTTGCTCATAAACAACTCGAGCACCTTGTGCCCACACGCTTACGACAGTAAAGGTGCCCAACAGCAGCCATAAACCCCGAAACAAGCTCATCGCCTGCACTCTCCACCTCCGAGCATAGAGTGAAGGGCTTTGTTGTCCCTTCCGCTTGTAGTAGACTCGTTGTCACAGTGAAAGCGGACAGATGAACTGCTTCTTCTGGCGTTCCAAAACATGCGGCGCCCGTCGGTCAGAGCACAAATCAGGTACACTTTACATGGCTATGGCACGCAAGCGCGGCACAGTACTACTCGCAATGAGTGGGGGAGTGGACAGTTCGGTGGCGGCGGCGATTCTACAGAAGCGCGGCTTTGAGGTCGTCGGCGTCACGATGCAAATCTGGCAGGAGTCCCATCCCGACCCGCGTCATGGGGGCTGCTGCTCGTTGGGCGCGGTTGAGGATGCGCGTCGCGTCGCGCGACGGCTAGGTATTCCGCACTATGTGCTCAACTTCCGCCGCGTGTTCGCCGACACAGTCATTCGCGACTTTATCCATGAGTATCGACGCGGGCGTACCCCCAACCCGTGCGTGCAGTGCAACCGCTTCGTGAAGTTCGACGCTCTGCTGCGCAAGGCAGATGAGCTGGGCTGCGACTACATCGCCACAGGGCACTACGCCCGCACCCGCTACAACCCCCACACCGGACGCTACAACCTGCTGCGTGCCGTCAACAAGGATAAGGATCAATCGTATGTGCTTTACATGCTCAGCCAAGAGCAGTTGCGGCGGGTGATTTTCCCGCTGGGCACGATGCCCAGCAAAGACGAGGTGCGCCGCTTCGCCGCTGAACTGGGGTTGTGGACTGCCAACAAGCCCGACAGCCAAGAGATTTGCTTTGTGGCGCACGCGGGGGGCTATCATCAGTTTCTGCGCGAGGTAACGCCCGACGCCTTTACGCCTGGCGAAATCCGCGACAAGCATGGGCGCGTGCTGGGCACGCATCAGGGCATCGCGATGTACACCATCGGGCAGCGCAGGCGACTGGGCATCAACACAGGCGGCAAGCCGTTGTTCGTGCTGCGCATCATCCCTGAGGAGAACGCCATCATCGTGGGCGATGAGGCAGACCTCTACGAGCGCGAAATGATCGTGGGCGATGTAGAGTGGAGCAGCATCCCCTACTTGGAGAAGCCGCTGCGCGTGATGGCAAAAATTCGGTATAATGCGCCTATGGCGCGGGCAACGCTATACCCGTTGGACGACCCGCGTCGCGTGCACGTGGTGTTCGACGAACCCGTGCGCGCCATCACACCAGGGCAGTTCGGCGTGTTCTATCGGGGCGAGACGGTGGTTGGGGGAGGCGTAATCGAGACGCCACACGCTACGAACCCCGATGCGGAGACCACCGACCGTGCCGTCAGGCGTGCGCTGCAGATTGTGCAGCCGTTCCTGCTAGAGGGGGCAGAGATATGATCGAGACTTTGTTGATAGTACTGATTGTGCTGATGAGCCTTACGCTGCTGGGGCTGGCGTGGGGCACTATTGGCTTGCTGGTAGTTGCCAAGCACATTCTGCCCGCCATCCAGCGCGAGGTGAACGAAGTCAAAGCACAGATAAACGCCCTCAACCAACGCGCGGCACAAGTGCTGGACGAGATGGTGCCTACCTTACGAGGCGCAACCGCGACCCTCAAAGAAGCCGAGCGCGCCATGCGCGAAGCCGCCGAGACCATCGAGAACCTCCACATCGTCAGCGATAACATTCGCCACAAGCTGGAGGTTGCGGATGAAATCGGCGCGAAGGTGCGCCGGCTGCCCGAGCGTGCTGCACGCCTGCTGGGCAAACTGATGCACGAGGGCTTCAAGCTGGGCGGGCGCGCACTCAGCCGTCAGATCGAGAAACGGCTAACGTCCAAACGCCCTATGGTGTACGACAACCCCCACGCGAGCGCACCTGACCGCGCCGCGCTCCCCATCAGCGAGGATATCACCACGCCGCAAGGCGTGGCTACTGTACGCGAGGACACCCATGCCTCGCCCAACGGTGCCGACAGCCTTGCAGGGGCGACAGGCGAAGCAACCCTAAGCACGGCTGCCCACACACCAAGCGAGGATTCCGCCCCTGAGGCGGAGTGCATCCCATCTGGGGAGGCAACACACACCACACACAAGGAGGGATAAACAATGCAAAACCACGATGAACGCAGCGGTCTGCTCTATCTGCTGGCAGGGATTGGACTGGGCGTGCTGATTGGCGCCGTGATTGGCTTGCTCTTCGCGCCTAAGTCTGGTGAGGAGATTCGGGGCGACCTCGGACGCCGCTTGCACGAGCTCACCGAGAAGATGAGCGAACTGAGCCATCAGCTTTCGGAGCGCGTAAGTGAAGCAGGACGCAACCTGCGCGAGCGCATCAGCCGAAAAGCCACTGAGGTTGCCGAGGAAATCGCGCCCGAAGAAGCCTAACAGCGATGTGGCGTTTCTTGGGGTGGGCAGCGGTCGTCGCCGCTGCCCTCTACTTCTTGTACTTAGTACGCGCCTCGCTGGTGCCCTTCGCAATCGGGGGCATCATCGCGCTACTGCTGAACCCCTTTGTGGAGGCACTGGTACGGCGCGGCTATTCGCGCGGGCGTGCGATTTTGAATGTGTTTCTGGCGTTCCTATTGCTCACGCTGGGGCTGGGGCTGATGCTGGCGCCTGCCTTCTATGCCCAAGCCCAAGAGATTATCCAAACTTTTAGCCAATCCAAAAACGGTACGATTACCGATGTCGTCAATCGTTGGACGCGCGACGCCCAAATCGTGCTGCAAGAGGAAATTCCCAAGCGCCGCGCGTGGATTGAGCGCAACGCCGAGCTGCTCCAACGCTTGGGGCTGCCCACGGACCCCAACGCCCTCGCCAAAGAACTCACGGGCAACCTGCAAAAGCGTGTGAACGATTTTCTACTCGACAACGCCGCGCGCTACATCAACTCGTTCCTCAACACACTACTGGGGCTGCTCTCTAAAGCCATCTGGCTAATCCTCATCCCCCTAAGTACCTTCTTTTTCCTGTTGGATATGCCCGCCATTCATCGTGGTTTTATGTTTATGATTCCGCCCGCACAACGCCCTGCTGTTGGGCGACTGATGAGCGAGATTGGCACACTTTTTTTCCGCTACATTCGGGGCATCGTCACGGCATCGCTAACCTACGGCGCCGCGAGTATGCTGTTTTACTGGCTGGTGGGTGCCCCGAACCCCGTGTTGTTGGGCGTACTGGCTGCCATCCTCTATCCGATCCCATATCTGGGGGCATTTTTGATCGCGCTTAGCTCGTTTGTGTTGACTTTAGTGTTTGGAGCAGCGCACCCCCTGTTTTTCCTGATTTCGCTGCCGACTGTATGGCATGCAGTGGCGGTAGTGGCAGGCGCGATGCTGCTAAACACTTTGTTTGACCTGATGATAACGCCCCGCTTGCTTGGGGGGGCTGTGGGTTTGCGCCCGCTGGGCGCGCTAGTTGCGATTGTGGTTGGCTCCAACTGGGGCATCTGGGGCATGCTGTTGGCGGTACCGGTTGCCACGACGCTGAAAATCATCATTGAACGGCTGCTCCACTTTTTCTATGGGGAAGCGGAGTTCCTCGCAGTTCCCGAACCGCTTCCTCAACCTGAGGAACCCGCACCTCAGCAAACGCAGGAACCTGCCCCCACTACCACGGATTAGCGCTTCGCCTCTCGTCAATCTTTGGAACCCCCTCCTTTAGGTTCCCCCTACGCAGTAGGGGGAACCAGCCTACTTTGGGTCCCCTCGCGAAGCGGGGGGACCTTACGGAGGAGGACCAGAACATCCAAACAATCACGAGAGGCGAGCATTAGCGCTTCAGCAAGGGCGAGTGCTGCCCCTGACAAGGGTGCAGGGTTCCACCTCAACTGCCCAAGCCATTGCCTGATTTCTCCGAACCCCTTCCTTTAGGTTCCCCCTACCAATAGGGGGAACCGAGCCGATTGCGGTTCCTCTCGCTTGCGGGGGGAACCTAAAGGAGGGGGGGCAGAATTCGAAAAACCCACCGCGAGATATCCCCGACTTCATCTCCTGCCTCTAAAGAATCGGGAGTGAAATGCCGACAATAAAAAGTGGGCGTCGCCTTGCGGTGTGATTTGAGGGCTTGACTTTAGTGGCTCTAATCGGGTATTATTGGAAATGGAGAAGAGGCGTCGATTCCCCGCACCGCAGGCATGGTAGCCAGCAGTGCAATTGTGTGTGAGATAGTGGTGCATCGCGCGACGAGGCGAGGAAGTCTGTACTAACCTGCTGGCTGCACAGATGTACCCACGACTGGCAATGTCTGGTCTTTTGTCACATGCGTCCGCTTGGCGCTTTCTGCAAGAAAGCGTAACTTCACTTTGGGAGGTGAAAGTACCCTATGGTACGAGAGGGCTTGGCACGAAACCGTCCGCAGGTGGCGTTTGTAAGCACCTACCCACCCACGGAGTGTGGGCTTGCCACCTTTACATATGATGTGTTGCAGGCTGTTGAAAGGCATGGCTGGGATGGAGTGGTCATCTCGGCTGACCATGAGGCGCGAATTGCGCATCCCGATCCCCGCGTGATTTATCAACTGCGTCGTGAGGAAGTAGACGACTATATTGAAGCGGCACGCTTGCTCAACCGCTCGTCTGTGCGCGTGGTGAGCTTACAGCACGAGTACGGTATTTTCGGCGGCGAGATGGGTGAGTTGGTTCTCACCTTTCTAGAGCACCTGCGTGTACCTGTTGTCACAACGCTGCACACAGTGGTCCCTGAGCCGACTGAGCCGATGCGTCGTATCTTGAAAGCGATTGTGCGCGCTTCCGACGCGGTAGTCGTGATGGCGGGCACTGCCGTGCGCCTGCTGGATAGCGTTTACGGCGCACCTACTCACCACGTGTACGTGATTCCGCACGGGGCACCCGAACCGTTGCCCATCAGCCCGCAGGAGGCGAAAGCCAAAATCGGCATGAGCGGGCGCATCGTGCTAAGCACCTTCGGTTTGGTCAGCCGCGGCAAGGGCATTGAAGATGTGATTCGTGCCCTGCCGGCGGTCGTGGAGCCGTTCCCGAATGTCGTATACCTGGTACTGGGCGAAACCCATCCCAAAGTGCGTGCCCGCGAGGGTGAAGCGTACCGCGAGTTTCTGATGAGCGAAGTGGAGCGGCTCGGGCTCCAGCAGCATGTGGTGTTCGAGAACCGCTACCTGTCGCTGGAAGATATCCGCCTGTACCTGCGTGCCACTGACATCTACATCACGCCCTACCTGAACCCCGACCAAATCACCAGTGGCACGCTGGCATATGCGATTGCTGCGGGCTGTGTAGTGCTTTCCACGCCTTACCTGTACGCGCGCGAAGTGCTGGCAGACGGCGGCGGTATGTTGGTGCAGTTCAACAACCCCGCATCCATCGCTGACGCGTTGCTGCAGCTGCTGTCTGACCCCGTGCTGATGCGCTATCACCGGCTGGTGGCACAGCGCAAAGCACTCGGTCTCAGCTGGAACAAGGTCGGGCACGCCTACGCGCGTCTGTTTGAGCGCGTCGGGCGCGAACGCGAACTGCCACTGGGCGTGGTGCAACCCGCCATAGCGGGCTATTTGGAAAGCCAACGCGCTGGGTAGCGCTGCATAATGCCAAGGCGGTTCAGAGGGGCGACGCAGTCGTGTCGCCCCGTGCGTCTTAGAGTGCTAAGGCTTACGTAGAATACAGTACAAGTTATTCACAAAATACTCGCCCACAAGCGGTAGATGACGCAGCAGGCTAAATAGTTGTACCACCGGATGCCGACTGCAGTTTGGTTTGAAAAACTCCACGACAAAACCTGATTCGTAAATAATCTGCTTGTACTCGCGGAAGGAGAGCATGTTCATCCCAAGGTCGCGATACGAGTGCACAGGGCGCCCGATGCGCTTGGCAGTGGCGCTAAGCACGAAGTGGTCGGGCACGATTAGGTGTGCCCACGGCAGGTTGATGCCAATGAGTCGCTTGATTGTGTCATGGTCGCCGAAAGGGCTGTTCCACAGCGGTCCGATTGCGGCGTACAGGCGTCCGCCTGATTTGAGCCGTTTATGCATCTCTGCCAACACACCGCGCAAATCCATCACATGCTCAAAAGTGTCCTTGCTGGTCATCAGGTCGAAGTCGCCCTCGTCCAGTTGGGCGATGTCGAGGCAATAGAAACTGACGCGGTCGGCTAGTTCTGGGTAGTTGTGCTGGAGGTTAGCGTTGGCGAAGCGGATGAGCCGTTCGTTGATGTCTACGCCCACCACGCGCGCGGCGCCCGCTTTTGCCATGTCGATGCAGAGGCTACCGTGCCCACAGCCCAAGTCTAGTACCTTCTTGCCGCGGAGGTCAGGCTGCCCGCCCAAGCGGTTCCAGAAGCGTGGATTTTCCCACGCCCCGCGCTGGAAGTAGGCGACATCGGCAGGGTTCAGGATTTCGGCAGTCGGCTCCGAAGCCATTCTGGTAGCTCCGTTTGGCTCACGAGGGTTTGCTCGTGGGTATGCAGGTCTTTGACAGTGGCGGCGTGTTGGGCAAGTTCGGTCTCGCCCAGCAAAACCGCGAAGCGTGCGCCGCTGCGGTTGGCAAGGCGCATTTGCGCTTTGGGACTGCGCCCTTCCAAATCCAAGTCAGTGGCAATACCCACGTGGCGCAGCTGTTGGGCAACTTGCAACGCTGTTGGGCGCGCGATGTCGCCAAATGCCACTACGTAAACCTCCAGCGTGGGTGGTTCTGGCAGCGGTATGCCCAGTGCATGAAGCACCAACAGCGTGCGCTCCACGCCAATGCCCACGCCTAATGCGGGGGTAGGCGCGCCGCCCAACTCCTCCACTAAGCCGTCGTACCGTCCGCCGCCACAGAGGGCGTTTTGCGCCCCCAAGCCCTGCTCCGCCACTACCTCGAAGGTGGTGCGGGTGTAGTAATCCAAGCCGCGCACCAGCCGAAAATCGCGCCGATAGGGCACATCAAGAGTTTTGAGCAGCTGTTGGAGCGTCTCAAAATGTGCACGGCATTCATCGCATAGGTAGGGGTCAATCGGTGGGGCTTCGGCGGTGACTTCCACACACTCTTTGCAGTCCAAAATGCGCAGGGGGTTGCGTTCTAAGCGGGCTTGGCAGTTTTGGCACAGACGCGCAAAGTTTTCGCGTCCAAAAGTGCGCACTGCTTCTCGATATGCAGGGCGGCATTCAGGACAGCCGATGGTGTTGAGGCGCAGCTCCAGCGCATCGGCTGGAATGCCCAGCGATTGGAAAAAGTGCATCACCATCGCCAGCAGCTCGGCGTCGGCATATGGCAGGGCGGTACCGATAATCTCTGCGCCGAACTGGTGCGCTTGACGATACCGCCCCTTTTGGGGACGCTCGCCCCTGAAAAAGGGCGTGATGTAATACAGTTTCTGAACGCCTCCGGCACTGTGCAGCGCGTGCTCGATGTAGGCGCGCACTACGGGTGCAGTGCCTTCAGGCTTGAGCGCATAGCGCTCCTCGCCACGCTGCAGCACATACATCTCTTTGGAGACGATGTCGCTGGTCTCGCCCACACTGCGCTCGAACAGCTCGGCATATTCCATAATCGGTGTGCGGATTTCACGGTAGCCGTAGGCGTGGCAGTGTTCGCGCCAGCGTGCCTCCAACTGCTGCCAGAGATGGCTGGTCTCGGGCAGCACATCATTCATCCCCTCAGGAGCACGATACCTAAGTTCCATCGCTATCGTGGGGTGGCGACAACGGGCTTGCCCAGATACGCTCGAATCTCAGGCGTGTTGTTGAGCGTATTGAGCAATGCTTGCATCCCAGGACTGAAGTACATCTTGCCTTCGTAGACAACAATAAAGGTCGGTGTTGATTTGACGCCCAGTTTGGAGCCTTCTTCAAAGTCGCGATAGATTTTCTTGAAATGAATCTCTTGATTGTCCATCGCTTCGCGGATCTTCTTTGCATCCAAGCCCAACTTGCGGGCGATATCCTCGATCACATCGGGCGACAAGCCTTCTTGGCTCTCGAAAAGCGCGCTATACATTGCCCAGAACTTGCCGTTTTTGCCTGCTTCTTCTGAGGCCGCCGCTGCAATCCACGCCATCGGGTGGATGTTTATCAGTGGGTAGTGGCGAAATACAAATAGCGTCTTATCTTCTATTTGTGGCAGGATTTGTCCCTCAAGGATTTCGTAGGCTTGTCGGCAGGCGGGGCACTGGAAGTCAGAGAACTCAACGATGACCAGCGAGGCATCCTCTTTACCTTTGCGCCAGCCTTGACCATCTAAGTAGAGCAGCTGGAGTTTTTCGGTATCAGTTTCCATCACTTGGGCAGTAGTTGCTTGGCGCCACTGCCAACCGCTATATGCCAATCCGGCCACGACCAACACCAGCGAGAGCGCGACGGACTGCAGCAGTTCGCGCGTGAGCGTGCCCGAAATCGTCGGTGCACCGCGCAGCCCCACCAGCGCCGACAGCCACAAAAGCGTATTGGTGCCCGCCGCGGCTAAGCACCACCAGCAGGGGGTGCCTTTTTCGTAGAGGTTCAGCACAAAAAGTTGAATATAAGTGAGGTAGCCAAAGGTGAGCATGCCAAGGGTGCTGAGCGCGGCGATCATTTTGCCGTAGGTGCGCCACTGCTCGGGGTATTGTAGGCGCGAGAGCGCCAGCACCAGCAGTAATCCGAAATAGCCAAAGCCGAGGGCAGGCAACGGTATCCCTGCTACGCGCGAGTAGGGCGAGCGCGCGACCTCGTCGCACCCACCCCCAGTGCAGGGCAACGAAAATTCCGCAGTGTATGAAATCCATAACAACGCGGAGATGACCATGCCTATTGACGCCAGCAAGATAAGAATGCGGTTTAGGATGACTGCGCCCATGCGAGTACACACCTCCAAGCCAAGATTATACCTGTTGCTTAGTGGGCGATTCCGTTGCCTGCGTGTAGGTAGCCCCACTCCTTGCTCCCCACCAAGTACTCCAACACGAACATTAGGCAAAGTGCGAGAATCACAATCGCGGCAATTGCCTTGCCTACAAGCAGTGCGCCCCCGATGGCAAGCCCACAGCCCACCAACGCGCGGCTCAGAAAATATGCTTGTGTCCACAATCGGCTCAGGGTGCGCCGCAGCAGGTAGCACAGCCCACCCGTTAGTGCAGCCACTCCAAGCAGTTTCAGGGGTAGGGCGTGCCAGTTGCTAACACTTAGCCAAGTGCGTGCCCAGCCTGCTTGGCGTTGCCATGGCTGCAAGGCATCCAGTGCGATAGCAGCTGCAGAGAGCGCAACGCCCGCTAATACCAGCCCTGCGAGGGGGGCAATCAAACGACGCGGCTCCACGCGTTCGGGCAGTATCCCTGTGAATAGCCCGATGCCCCAGCTGAACGCGAGGGTCATTGGCAGCCAAGCATCCAACGCTGCGCCCAACATCGGCATCCCTATTAGCAGCAGCGTCGTGCCATACAGCATGCCGATGGCTGCTTGCTCGGCACCTGTAAGGTGGGTGCGCCCGCGGCTCTCGAGCCAGCTGGCAGGTGCCATAAGACATGTTGCCACCGCGAAGCCCCAAAACCATTCGTTTGCGCCAAACATCTGTTGAGCGGAGGCGGTGCCCGAACTCAGCAGCGAGCGGTTCACCCCATAACCTCCTGCCAGCAGCAAATCCAAACAAACGATACTTAGCGCCGCCACGCTGGCAACCGCCAGAGGGGGCAGCAGTTTCCATCGGGCAATGCCCCCAGCAACGAGGCTTAGCGCCAGCCATCCAAGCATTAGCCAGCTGGCAATTGCCGCCAAATCGCGCGCGAACGCCCCTGTCCAGAAAGCGAACGGGTAGTAAGCATACAAAACAGCTACTGCAGGTAGCAAGCCCAGCACCGCAAGCCCGCTAATGAGCACCCGCCGCACACGCCCATGCAGTTTGTGAAAGAACCAAAGCAGGAGCGATGTGCCAAGCCATCCGACGCTGATGCCAAATGCGCTGCCCCGAAGGATAGGAGCAAGTTGGGCGTTGGCTTGTGTCCATTCGACGCTGCGTTTGAGTGCGTTACCGTGCCACGCAATCCCTACCGACGCCGTCGCTTCGCGGATAGCAAGGCGCACGAGCCAGCCGTTCCAAAATCGGTGCCAGTCGGATTGGCGTGTTTCTAAAGCGGATGCTCCAGCCACCGAACAGATGTTTTGTCCTGTGAGCGCACGGTAAACGGATGGAACGATATCAACTTCGCGGATTACGCCGCTCCACCGTGTGCTTGGCGAAGTAAGCAGCCCCCGCGGTTCACGCGCGGCGTAGCGGATTAGCCCGGTGAGACGCGTCGAGGGCAAAGCGAGGTCGCGAGGGGCTGCCACGCTAAGCACCCAGACTTCCACACCTTCTGCCAACAGCAACTCCAGCGATTTGTAGTTCCAGCGTTTGAGTTCCAACACTGCCCAATCCGCTGGCAGCTGAAAGAAGTTGAGGCGTAGCGATTCTAGACTGGGGTAAAAGCGCGCCTCTACCTTGCCTTTTTCTGGAATAGCGACTAAGGCATAGGGGCTGGGTGAAGGCGAGTCGGGCGTGGCAAGATATATGGCACGGTACCCTACCTGCGCCAAGCGTGAGGCAAGCGTCTGCTGGAGGATGGTCTGGGTTTGGGGGCGGGTGGGTACCCATAACTGGTGCTGGTTCCGCGCAGCGTTGGCGGGCGACAAGAGTTTTGGAGTGAGGCGGTGCTGGGAGGGCACTTCGGCCCAACGCCCTGTTGCCAAAGCGAGGGGGGCGTTGGCATCGCGCCGCCACACTACCCATGCTGCCTGCGACGGTACAACGCCCGTTGTTTGGTCAAGTTGGAGCGGTTCGTGCACCAAGATAAGAAGCAGCTTGGGTTGTGCTAGGGCTGTTGCTATCAGAAAGCAGAGAACGGCTGCGACAACTACTCGGTTCATCGCCGAATTGTAAACCCTTCAAACTCCCCCGTTGCGGCGTCCCAGACAGTGTCAATTGAATGCACACGCGCCCCCAGCGGTCCCTGCCAGAGGCGTTCCAAAAAGGCTTGGAGCTGTTCTTCCATGCCTTCTGCTACCACCTCAACCGAGCCGTCGCTGCAGTTGCGCACATAGCCTCGCAGCCCAAGGCGTATCGCCTCTCCTTGAGCAAACATACGATAACCAACACCTTGCACCACCCCGTATACTTGCGCGTGCAGCCGTTTCATCGCGTGAATTATACCGATACCTTCCGATTCTGCTCTAACCGCCCGCATACCCACGCCTGCATGGTATAATCCCTGCGGAGGCTGGTCGCCTATGAAACGCAAAAGTATGCCTATTGCTTGGATTGGTTTAATCGTGGTGTCTATGGCATTTATCGCTTGGTATGGATGGCAGACAAACATCGCGCCCCTGCAGGAGGGGCATCACCCCGACCGTCAGGAATCGCAGTTCTCACAACAGCTTGCGGAGCCGATGCCCGTGCCCTCGGAGGCTGAAATCAAAGCGCAGTTAGAGCAGAATCGCCAAGCAGTTTCCAAACAGCCGAAATCGAACGAGCAAAAGCCTCAGACACCGCCCCAGATGCCTAAGCCCGACCCGAAACGCGAAGTGATGGAGTACTGGTGGGAGCAAGCTCCCCCCAAGACCAAGCAGTGACACCTGACCGACACAGTGAGGTAAAGCGACGATGCTTACCCGAACACTGGTGCTAAAAATGGCGCAGATGCCCGCATTCAAGAACTGGATCAAGCACAGCCGCTGGACTCAAGGCTTGGTGCAGCGGTTTATTGCAGGTGAGGATTTAGAAACGGCGCTCTCGATCGCCTGTCGCCTCAATAACGAAGGCTTTCTCGTCGCGCTGGATTATCTTGGTGAGGATACCACGCACGCAGAAGACGCCCAGCAAGCCGCTAACCAATATATCCAATTGCTGGAGCGCATCGCTCAGCGAGGGGTCAACGCTTGTATTTCCATCAAGCTAACTCAGCTTGGGTTGGACTTGGGTTACGAAGTTGCGCGTAGGAATCTGGAGCGCGTGCTGGCTGCCGCCAAAGACCTGAAAAACTTCGTCTGGGTGGATATGGAGAGCAGCAAGCACACGCAGGCGATTTTGGACCTGTTTTGCGAGATGTTCCCGAAGTATCCCAACTCAGGTACTGTGCTGCAAAGCTATCTATACCGCACGCCTCAAGACTTGGAACGGTTGCTGGAGTTAGGGGCGCGTGTGCGCTTGGTGAAAGGGGCGTACGCCGAGCCTCGTGAAGTCGCCTACCCTGACAAGAAATCGGTCGATCGCCAGTTCAGGATACAGATGGAGCGTCTACTTGAGCGTGGTAATGAGCCTGCGATTGCGACGCACGATACCCGCCTGATTGAGCATGCCAAGCACTACGCTGCTCGACTGGGGCTGGATAAGTCCAAGTTTGAATTCCAGTTGCTGTACGGCATTCGGCGCGATGTTCAGAAGCAGTTGGTGGCGGAGGGGTACCGCACGCTGATTTATGTGCCCTATGGAGAGCAATGGTACCCCTATTTCTCGCGCCGAATCGCCGAGCGACCGGCGAACCTGTACTTTATTCTTCGGAATCTGTTTCGTCGGTAGTTTCTTCTTCTGTTTCCTCGTCGTCCTCCGCGTCTTCTGGCTCCTCTGTTTCGGAGGGGGTTTCTTCCTCTTCTTGCAGGCGGGCTTGTTCGCGTGCTTTCAGCAGGGGGAGCACTTGTCGGAACTCGTCCGTGCCCGCTTCGTAGAGCCATTCGTAGATAACCGATTCGATGCTTGTGATGGTTGCCCCCGCGTGCGCTAAGCGCAGTAGTGCGTATTTCCAATCGCGTTTCTCGCGGCTGGCAACCGCGTCGTGGGGCACGTGCACACTGTAGCCCGCCTTAAGCAGGTCAAGCGCTGTCTGCATGACGCAGATATGTGTTTCTATGCCCACCAGCACCACTTGTGTACGCCCTGTGGCTTGTAGGTGTCGCACAAACTCCTCGTTTCCTAAGCTGCTAAAGGTGAGTTTGTTGAGCGCAGGGGTATCGCCAAGTTCGTTGGCGAGTTGTGGGGTCAGCCCGCCGAGTTTTTCGGCGTTGTGCGTAGTGGCGAGGCAAGGCACCCCCAGTTGGCGGCTCACTTGCAGCAGTAGGCGTACATTTGCTACGATTTGCGAGGCAACTTTGATGGGGTTCAGGAAGGTGTCCTGCAAGTCGACCAGCACCAACACCGAGTGTTCCCGTGAAAGTAGTTTCTCCGAGCGTTCCATAGGGCACCTCCGAGCCTGTTGCATGCGGAGTTTTCATGTGAAAACCCCCGCAGCGCGTTGTGCGTCCACCTAAGCATACCTTATCCCCACGAGCTGACGAGGGGATAGTGCCGCGCCTCGTATAGCGATGCAGTCGCCAGATTTCTCGAACCCCTCCGTTAGGTTCTCCCTGCAAGTAGGGGACACGGTTGACAGTCGGTTTCCCTCACGTAACAGGGGGGAAACCTACAAGAGGAAGCAAACGTGCAAAAGGGGGCTCGGCTGCAGCTCGCTGGAGATACCTCGCTTCGCTCGGATTGACAAGGGTTGGTGGCTTTGTCACCCCGAGCGCAGCGAGGGGTCTCAACAATGCGTTGCTGGAGATTCCTCGCCTGCAGCTCGGAATGACAATATTGCTTTCGTAAAGATTCCTCGCCTTCGGCTGGTACGACAGGTTCATTCTTTGCGAAAACCGCTCTATCATTCCGAGCGCGGCGAGGAACCTAAACCGCTAAGAACGGACAAGCGGTTATGGCATGGTGCGACGACAGGAATGTCGTCGCACACATGGCGATAGCACAAACACCGTCGCACGCTGGGCAACGGCATGAGAATGCCGTCGCGCCTGCGCGTGTCGGTGCAACGCCTTTCGTGGCGTTGCATACTTGGCAACGGCACGAATGCTGGCGCACCTGTGGGGCGTTGCACGCAGGCGACGGCACGAATGTCGTCGCACCTGCACCGACGCGCCACATTAGCCCGCGTGGGCGGGCTTGGCTTGCACAAGAGCGGCTTCAGCCGATTAAGGTTATAGTGGTCAGTTTATTATCGAAACCTCGTCAGCCGTCTCTATCCTGGCTGCATCGGCTTGCATTCATCAGCGGGGACGCTGGCGCTACGGTAGTGCACGCCGCGTCAACGCCCCCGCGTATCGCGCTAAATCACCACCTCTGCTCGCTCGGCATCTTTGAGGCGGTCTTCCAATCGCTCTCCATGCACCAGTGCCAGCGGCAGCACCTCGTCCATGTGGCGCACGAGGTGGAAGGTCATTTGCTCACGCACATGTTCAGGGATGTCGTCCAAGTCGGGTTCGTTCTCGGCGGGCAGGATGACCTCGTAGATGCCTGCACGGTGTGCCGCGATGACTTTTTCTTTGATTCCGCCCACGGGCAGCACGCGCCCTCGCAGAGTGATTTCGCCCGTCATCGCGATATCGCGTCGCACGGGACGCCCAGTAAGTGCGGAAGCCAGTGCGGTCGCCATCGTGATGCCCGCCGAAGGACCATCTTTTGGAATGGCGCCCTCGGGCACATGGATGTGAATATCGCGGTTGCGGTAGAACTCAGGGTCAATGCCCAGATGGTGCGCTCGCGAGCGGATATAGGTCATGGCGGCTTGCGCCGATTCTTTCATCACCTCGCCCAGGCGTCCAGTTAGCAGCAGACGTCCCTCGTGGCTGGGCACGACGGCAACCTCCACCGCCATCACATCGCCGCCGAACTCGGTGTAGGCAAGCCCCATTGCCACGCCCACCTCGTCTTTCTCCTCTTTGGTGCCGAAGCGAAAGCGTGGCTTGCCTAGGAACTCGGGTACTTGCGCAGCATCCACCACCACATGCACTTCCTCGCCGCTGGCAACCTGCTTAGCGACCTTGCGGCAGATGGTAGAGAGCTCGCGCTCTAAGTTGCGCACGCCTGCCTCGCGCGTGTACTCGCGAATGATGCGGATAATCGCATCGTCGGTGATCTGTAAGTGTTCTTTGGTTAGCCCGTGGCGCTCCAACACGCGCGGGATCAGGTAGTCGCGCGCGATATGCAACTTCTCGTCCTCGGTGTAGCCCGAGAACTGGATAATCTCCATGCGATCGCGCAGTGGCGCAGGGATGGTCTCTAGCGTGTTCGCTGTCGTGATGAACATCACATCCGACAGGTCGAACGGTACCTCCAGATAGTGGTCGGAGAATTTGTCGTTTTGTTCAGGGTCTAACGCTTCCAGTAAGGCGGAGGTGGGGTCGCCGCGGAAGTCGTAGCCAAGTTTGTCGATTTCGTCGAGCATGAACACGGGGTTGCGTGTGCCTGCCTGACGCAGCCCCTGAATAATGCGCCCGGGCATCGCGCCGATATAAGTGCGGCGGTGCCCACGGATTTCAGCCTCGTCGCGCACGCCGCCCAGCGACACGCGGATGAACTTGCGTCCTAGTGCCCGCGCGATAGACCGCCCCAGCGAGGTCTTGCCCACGCCCGGCGGACCGACAAAGCACAGAATCGGTCCTTTGAGCGAGCCAGAGAGCTTGCGCACCGCCAAGAACTCCAGCACGCGCTCCTTGACTTTTTTCAGCCCATAATGGTCTTCATCGAGGATGCGCGCGGCTTCGTTGATATCCACGCGGTCTTCGGTGCGTTCTTTCCACGGCAGCGAGAGCATCACATCGAGATAGGTGCGTATCACCGACGCTTCGGGCGAGCCGAAGGGCATCTTTTCGAGGCGATCCACCTCTTTGAGGGCGCGCTCGGCGATGTCTTCGGGCATGCCCGATTCAGCGATTCGGGCGCGGTACTCTTCTACTTCGGAGAACTTGTCATCGCGTTCGCCCAGCTCGCGCTGAATGGCTTTGAGCTGTTCACGCAGATAGTATTCGCGTTGAGTATCGCCCAGCTCCTGCTCCACGCGGTCTTGGATACGCTGCTTGAGGTGTACGATTTCCACTTCGTGCCCCAGCAAGCGCACCAGCACCTCCAAGCGGTCTTTGATGGGGATAGTCTCCAGCACTTTTTGCTTGTCGGTGGCGCGGATGTGCACGAAGTGGGCGATGGTATCCGCCAGCCGCCCTGGCTCTTGCAGATAGGAGACGGTGGCGACCACTTCGGGTGGGATGTCGCGGTCGTGTGAAGCTATCTCCTCGAACATCTCCACCGCTGAGCGCATAAGCGCCTCAATATCGGTGGTGAGTTTCACCTCGCGCTCGTGGATGGGTTCAATCTGCGCGAGCATGTAGGGTTCATCGTGCTCCAAGCCGAGCAGGCGCGCCCGCTGGATGCCGCGAAACACCACGCGCAGCGTGCCGTTGGGCGCTTGGATTACCTGCATAATCTCGGCGACCACGCCTACCTCAAACAAGTCTTCCAAAGTTGGGTTTTCGATCGAAATATCCCGCTGCGTAACCAAAATCATCATGCGGTGGGGAGTGGTCATAGCGGCTTCTACTGCACGCAGCGACTTTTCGCGCCCCACTAGCACTGGCGCAAGGGTGTTCGGGAAGTAAACATTGTCGCGCACGGGCAGCACAGGCAGCGTGCGCGGGATTTCAATGCGTCGTCGGGTCGTGCGACGGCGTTTGCGCTCCGTAGTGGTCGTTTCCGGTTGCTCCGTTGTGGCTGTGGTTTTCTTCCTTGGCATAGCGTCTCTTCCTCAACAAATTTACGCAGCCGACGCAATTCGGTTCCTTGCTTCGACGCGCGACCGCGGATTCCTGCAAGAGGTGGGCTAACGCGGGCAGTCGGAAGCGTTTTCGCGTGGGTGTTGCTTGCCAGCACGCGCTGGAGGTATGTGATGTTGGTGCCCCGCTGGCAATTGTCAGCGCGGGTAATCGGAAGCACGCGGTGATTTATTGCCCGTGTTGCCCGCCCAGCGGCACGGTGTAAGTATCAGGAGCACCAGGGGGCTGAACGCCATACTGGCGCGTTTCGGGGTTATAGCGTGCTTCACCCAGCGTGGTAGGTGCGCTTGGCGCAGGCGTGCTGCTGCCTGCAGGGGGTGTGCTGGAGGTAGGGGGCGGCGACACCGCGATGCTCGTGTCGCTTGCAGGCGGTGCGTTCACGCCACTGCCAGAGGTTGCACCAGTGCTCTCCGAAGGGGTTTCCACGCTCACGGGTGGCGCCGCACGCACGCCACGCTCGATCTCCGTTTGGAACTGTTGCTGACGCTCGGCAATCGCTTGGCGGGCGTCCTCTTCAGTGTACGCGCGCCGCTCGCAGCCACCTGCCCCGACCAATATCACAGTCGCTACTACTAACCATCCGAACACTCGCATAGGAGTCTCCTGCCTCTATTATGGCACATCGGTAGTGCCGTTCCAGTCGCCCACGCGCAGCACCTCGCGCTCCAGGCGCACACCGAAGGTTTCAAACACTACGCGTTCGATATGTTGCGCCAGATGCTCGAAGTCGCGCGCGGTTGCCCAGCCCCGATTGATGAGGAAGTTTGCGTGTTTTCGGGATACGCATGCCCCACCGACAGTGTAGCCCTTGAGACCGCACGCCTCTATGAGGTAGCCCGCGGGCACCACACCTGCCTCGCGCATCGGTTCGGGTAGGTTCGACAGTTGCTCTGCCAGCGCGCGGTCATATACATTCTTGAAAAAGCTGCCTGCTGAGAATTCAGGAGGTTGTTTGAGGATGCGCTGGCGTTGAAATTCGCGAGCGCGCGCCAAAATCGCGCGCCGCTGGTCGGGCTTGAGGCGAAGGCGTACTGCCAGTAAACTGGTAGGTGGCGCGTTCGGACGGCGTAATCGGCTATCGCGATAGGAAAACTGCATCCATTCAGGCGAAACGCGCTGGCGCACACCTTCCGAAACCAAGTCAATCTCTATCAACAAATCGGCGATATTGCTGCGGTACGCCCCTGCGTTAGAGACCAGCGCACCGCCCAGCGTGCCCGGAATGCCCACCGCAAACTCCAGCCCGCTTAGACCCGCTTGAGCAGTTTTCAGGAACAATTCGCGAAACGGCACGCCCGTTTCGGCGTAGGTCATCTCGCCAATCTGCATGCGCTGGCAGGCGTTATAAATCACCAGCGCGGGAATGCCTTTATCACTCACCAAAATGTTGCTGCCGTGCCCCATTACAAACACGGGTACGGCGTGCTCGTGTGCCCAAATGGAGATGCGGGCAAACTCCTCGAGGTCGTGGGTTTTGTAAAACAGCGCGGCGGGACCGCCCACGCGCAGGGTGGTATGACGACGCAGCGGCTCTGCTCGGCGTGGAGTGCCGATGCAGAGCCGCGACAGCGATTCCAGCAAAGCGTCCCAATTCATCCGACGGCGCGCAGCACCTTCCCCGCTTTCAAGCAGCGAGTGCACACGCGCATGCGGCGGACCGTCTTGCCCCCGTTCACATACACGCGCACGCGCTGCAGGTTGGGCGACCACTGGCGCCCTGTTTTGGGGGCACGGTAGCGCCACTGCCCCGAGTGGCGGTGCTGGATACTGTGCCCAAACATCGGACCTTTGCCGCACACTTCACACACTTGTGCCATAATTGCCTCCTCTATCGTTGGCGCAGTACTATTGTGTTGAGATTCCTCGCCTGCGGCTCGGAGTGACAAGGGTTGACTACAGTTTGTCGCTCCGAGCGAAGCGAGGGGGCTCGAGCGTGCCCTGTCAGAAACTCCTCGCCTGCGGCTCGGAATGACAAACATATTTCGCGTAAAAGCCTTGTCATTCCTCGCACAGCGAGGAATCTCGCCCGCCCACGACGGACAGGTAGCGACCTAGGCTATTATACCCCAAGCGCCTCAGGGCGTTGAGGAGGCGCGTTCTTGTGCCCGCGCCCAAAGTTCTGATAGATCTAGCTCATCCGGCGTCCCGCGCCACACGACTCTGCCCTCGGGGTCAACCACCAATACGGTGGGTATAGATTGTATCCCAAACGCAATTGCGGCAGCGCCACCCTCGCCCGCCCATAGGTGAACCCCCGCTTCCAACGCGCCCATGCCTTCCAAGAATCTCTTTGCAGGTTCGGGCGTTCTGTCAACGCTTACCGTGACAATCAGCAGCTCATCTGGCCACTGCTGGCGTATCATAGGGAACTTCTCTTTGAGCTGCTGTAGGGCCGCTCGGCACGGAGCGCACCATGTCGCCTAGAAGTAGACATAAAGCCATTTGCCGCGATAGGCGTTCAGCGACTGAGGAACTCGGTCAGCCAGCGTGTAGAGCGGCGCATTGAGGGCAGGGTCGCCTACATGTGGAGGCAGCACAATGGTGAGCGTAGTGTCGGAAGCTGCGCTGCTCACCTCCACAGGCTGTTCCGCTGGTTCCTCGTTGACGCCAATTGCCAGAAGGTAAGCCTTGCCGGGCTTTAGCTGTGCGATCGTCGCGCACCTATCACTGTCTAAGGTTCCTTCGGCGATGCACAAGCGCATTTGACCCGCTCGTGCGTACAGGGTATTATGAGGCATGTGCGCAGCAGCTGCGCCAGCCGATGTGCGCACTAAAAGGCGCAAGGTGCGATCGCCGCGATAATGTTCAGGTTCAGGATGCGTGTACACGAGGGAATGATAGACTGGCGTGTCGGGCTGAAGGTTTAGCTGTATTGCCTCGCGAAAGTAGCCTGAGAATGAGGGCAACGAGGCGTCTTGCTTTTCCTGCGGGGGGAAGCCTACAAAGGCTCAGATAGTGGCACCCTGGCGCAAGATCGTCGATGATTAGTCGTTCTTGTATGCCCGCAGGCAGCTTGCGGAGAACTTCCGTGTAGAGAAGTCGCCACAAACGCTCGTTAGGGGCACCTTCACTTCGCATAAATGTTGATAGAAGGAGCTTGAAGCTCGGTATCCAGTCAACGGGTGCCTGCGAAGTGTCTACTTGAACCTGCAGGGTGCAAGTGGGCGGCAGGCGCACCTCCGCCTGCCCGCGCTTTGCGAGCTCGGCATCCACTACCGTCCAGAAACCGCGCAGAAAACCCGGATGATGGACTATTACCAACCGTGGCGACGGTTCCTCAGGAATGGCACACCGATAGCGTCCTTCGCCAAAAGGCTCCAACCTGAACTGCGAGTGGAGACGCATTTCTACTGTTTGAGCGTCGTTTGCAACCATTCGAGATAGCTGTGCAAAATAAGCTGACTATCCGCTTGAAGCACTTTTATGTCCAGATTCTGAGGGAGGGGCTTGCCTGTCTCGTTGCGCAGAATGATCTCCAGAGGGCGTCCGCACTGCAGGTGTACTGTGGTCACAGAGCCTTTTGCGAAGTTGTTGATGACCTTGCGCGCAGGTAAATGGCCTGGGGCACTGACTGCGATCAGCCATTGCTCAGCTTTCTATTCGTCGGCGTCGTCAGCACTTGCGTAGAAGGAGACCTTTCCTTTGCTATCCGTTTCGCGCCAGCTTTCGGGAGCAAGCGGCACAGTGTACGAGTTCCCTTCAGGGTTGACAATCCCAAGTAGCCCAACCATCGCCCCCGCAAGGGGTTCATTCTGCGCGCCGACCACCTGTACGGTCAACAAAACACGTTCTCCATCGCCATGATTGCCTCTGAGCCATCGTGATGGGCGGTGCTACGCTCAGCGGAACCTGTTGCGCTACACCAGGGGTGTCTTACCGGGAATTGCGACCTCGTCCACAGGCATCGGGCCAAACTCCAGATTTTCTGCGCGCTCCAGCAGGTTCAGCTGTGATTTGTTCATTACAAAATCCCATGTCACTATCTTGCCCGTGTAGGCAGACATCCGCCCCATGATCGCTGCCACCGTGCTTTCGGTGACGGCGCGCGTTTCGTTGATGGGTTTGCCTTCACGAATGGCACGCACGAGGGCGCGCTGCTCCTCTTTGTAGCCGCTGAGTTTGGGTCCTTCGTACCGCCAGGTGGTACCGCGCGCAGTGATGGTGCCCGACGGGTCGGCAGTGCCCTCGCTGCCGTAGATGCGCTCGCCTACGAGGATCGCACAGTTGTCAATCTGGCGGCACATGCTCAGCACGCGAATGCCGCTGGGGTACTCGAACTCTACGGCAAAGTGGTCGTAGATGTGCCCGTAGCGTGGCTCAGTGCGGGCTTGGCGACCGCCCATGCCCATCGCGCGGATGGGATGCGCCCCTAATACCCAGTTGATCACATCAAGGTTGTGGATGTGCTGCTCCACGATGTGGTCGCCCGAAAGCCAAGTGAAGTAGAGCCAGTTGCGCAGTTGCCATTCCACATCGCTCCAGCCGGGTTGGCGCTCCACATGCCACAGCCCGCCTTGGTTCCAGTAGCACGACGCGCCTACGATTGTGCCAATTGCGCCCTCGCGAATGCGCTGGATGGTCTCAATATAGTTTGGTTCGTGGCGGCGTTGTGTGCCCGCGACCACGCACAGCCCCTTTTGCGTAGCTAACTCGCCCAGTTGGAACATCAGGCGCGCTCCAGCAGGGCATACCGCGACGGGCTTTTCCATAAACACATGCTTGCCCGCCTGCACCGCCTCGCGGAAATGAATGGGGCGGAAAGCAGGGGGCGTGCATAGTAGCACCACATCCACACCGCTGCTAATCACGCCCTTGTAAGCATCAAGCCCCACAAACTTGCGGTTGCCGACATTGATGCGGTCGCCACGCTCCTCCTGAAGGGTTTTGAGCGAGGCGTTGAGGCGGTCTTCGAAGGCGTCGCCCAGCGCGTACAGCTCCACGCTAGGGTCGGCATCAAGGATGTCAATCGCAGCACCAGTGCCGCGCCCTCCGCAACCAATCAACCCTACGCGCAATCGGTCGGAGCCGTGAGCGTGAGCCAACATCTCGACGGGCAAGCTCGCCAACGCGCTTCCAATCGCCACGCCTGCGGAGGCTTTCAAAAACTCACGCCGTGTTATCTCCATCTGCGCCATCGCACTCACCAGTGCAAAAAAATTCACCGCTTGTACGGCAAATCCTGCACCGCGTGGGCGACCCTCTGTGTGGGACGCGACGATAAACCCAAGTTGCTATCTAGTGATTGCTATCGGGCGAGATTCCTTGCTGCGCCCGGAATGACGAGGCGGCTTTTGCGAAAATAGGCTTGTTGTTCCGAGCCGCAGGCAAGGAAACTCACACCCCCACTGTCCTTCCGAGCCGAAGGCAAGAATCTCCAGCAAACCATCGTCGAGACTCCTCGCCGCGCTCGGGGTGACGTGGTGTTTTGACGCTGTGTTTTTTAGTCAAAAGCCCTTGTCCTTCTGAGCCGAAGGCGAGGAAACTCCGGCGAACTATAGCCGAGCCCCTTCGCTGCGCTCGGGGTGACGCTATTTTTAGTCAAAAGCCTCTTGTCATTCCGAGCCGAGGGCGAGGGATCTCAGCGTGGGTCGCAAGTTGGTCTGTTGGAACCGTTCGCGTCGCGTGGGCGAGCCGTCGGTAAGCACACCAACTGTGGGCTGCGCGGGCGAACCTGATTGGCTCGGCGGTTATTCGCGCAGCTTCGCCAATTCCTGCATGCGCTCGCGCGCCTTGCGCTCAATATTGCGCCAGATGCCCCGCAAGCCCATCGCCTGTTTCATCGCTTCCAGTGTCTCGTCAGCAATTTCGCGCACTTTCAGCGTGCCCGTGTAGATAATCTCCTCTACCAGCCCGCGCTCTTTGGCGAACTGCTCGCGTCGCTCGCGAATGGGATCCAAAAAGGCATTCAGGGCGCGCGCCAGCTTCTCTTTGACCTCCACATCGCCCACACGCCCCTGCCGATACCGCTCTTTGAGGTCTTCTACCTCCTCGCGGTTGGGATTGAAGATATCATGGTAGATGAACACTGGGTTGCCCTCCACCGTGCCCGGAATGTCGGCGCGGATGCGTTTGGGGTCGGTATACATGCTGCGCACTTTTTTCTCGACCGTTTTGGGGTCATCGGAGAGGAAAATCGCGTTGCCCAAGCTTTTGCTCATCTTAGCTTTGCCGTCAATACCGACCAGCGTGGGCACATCGCTGAGCATCACTTCAGGAAGGGGGAACACCTCGCCGTAGAGGTAGTTGAAGCGACGGGCAATCTCGCGCGTGATTTCCACATGCGCCTCGTTATCTTTGCCGACGGGCACCAGGTGAGCACGCGGCATTAGAATATCCGCCGCTTGCAGCACGGGATAGCCAATCAAGCCAAAGGGGATGGACTCCTCGTCAATGTTGGCGGCGCGCGCCATATCCTTAATGCTTGGCAAGCGCGTGAGGCGCGGCAGCGACACCAGCATCTCAAAAAAGAGGTTCATCTCATACACCGCGTGCACCGCCGACTGCAGGTAGATAGTGGATTTGTTAGGGTCGATGCCCACAGCGAGGTAATCGAGCACCATCTCGCGGATGTTGGTGCGCATCTCTTCGATATCCTCGCGCGTGGGGCGGGTGGTAAGCATATGCAGGTCGGCAATTAGGAAGTAACAATCGTACTCATCTTGGAGTTTCACGCGGTTTTGTAGGGAGCCGACATAGTGCCCCAGATGGAGTTTGCCTGTTGGTCGGTCGCCCGTTAGCACTCGTTTGCGCTCGCTCATCGATTCTGATTATACCAGCACAAACGCCCTTACGCCACGCGGCTATGCGAGGCTCGCTAAGTCTATCAATCACTCCACGCAGCGTCGCCGATCGTTCACCAGCAGTGCGCCAATCGCAAACAAGCCGAGCAGGCTCAGCCCACTGCCCAGTAGGAAGCTGCGCGGTAAGAAGCGCATCTCCACAATCGCCTCACCTGCAGGAACGGGCACCGCACGGAACGCGCCGTTCGCTCGCAACAGGGGCACAGGCTTACCGTTCACCATCGCGTTCCAGCCCGGATACCAAGTGTCGGTAATCAGCAACCAACCAGTCTGTGCTGCGGGGTTTACCACCCGTAGGCGCACGTAAGTGGCGCGGCACACTTGCCACTCTAAGGTGATATTCTCGATGAGAGTGCCTCCTCCGTACTCATTGGCGGCGCGTTGTGCCAGTTCGCCAAATACGGGAATGGCTTCGGGAAAGGGGTTGGCTTGCAGGCGCGCCCACATCGTCTCCTCGTCGGGCACCACCTCTATCGGCTGGAGGCGAGGCGCAGGTTTAGGCAGAGGCAGCCACCCCTCAGGCGAGAGAACGGTGCGCACACGCAGGTACGCCAGCGCGGGATTGAGCGTTTTGACAAACAGCATATTGCCGTTTTCAGGAGGCGCGCTGTCTTGTCCGTTCAGCAGGTCTAAGAAGCGCTTGGAGTGGCGGGGCAGCAGCGAGTCGTAGCCACCCACATCATTCAGCTGATAGACAGCAGGGGTGTTGGGTGGCATGCGCGCCGGCGGCGGCTCGTAGAGGCTCCAGTACGTGTTCAGCACGGCGACGCGCTCGCCCGCTTCCAAACGGGGCAGTGGGCTAAGCGGTGGAAATGCAGCTTCGCGTGGGGCGCGGTAAGCTGTGAACAACTGCCACGCATACAGCCCAAGCGGAGCCAACGCCAGCGCGGTCAGCCCCAGTTGGATGTTGAGCCGTCGCCGTTCGGTAGCGGGGCGTTTGGTAGCGGTGGCAAACAAGAACCCGCCTCCCAGCGCAACGACCCCCGCCCCCAGATAGCCGAACGACGCTTGCAACAGGTGTTGCCACAGGGGCGTGCGTGAAACGGCTTGGGGCAGCGTCAGCTCGGTCAGTAGCGCTGCCAGCCCCAGCAACACCGTCCACGCCGCCAAAGCGGTCTGCCAACCGCGCCACTCGTGCACCCCATGCGCCGCTAAAACTGCCACACCAAGCACCCACAGGCACAGTATTCGCGCGGGCGAGCCAGTGGCGCTGAAGCCCGGCAGGTAAAAGTAAAGCAGTTTGGTCAGCGGCGTGCCCAGTGCAATCAACAGTGCCAGCAGCCCCACCAC
>Ga0209289_100059_pt1 | contig 71614 bp, 59 predicted proteins | sample GXS110809BmetaG_FD_184121 | JGI IMG/M metagenome (GOLD analysis project Ga0209289, IMG submission 184121) | Hot spring microbial communities from Gongxiaoshe hot spring, China to study Microbial Dark Matter (Phase II) - GXS 110809B (SPAdes)... ... | reverse complement strand
GAGGCGCTCAAAGAACGATTTCGTGAGGCGTGGGCGGTCGCCGTGTTGACGGGCGCTGGGGTATCGGCAGAAAGCGGCGTGCCGACGTTTCGCGGGGGTGGCGGCGCGCCCGTGTGGAAGGGACTGCCGGTGGAGAAGATCGCGACTCCGGAGATGCTGCGCGCGGATCCGGTCACGTTCTGGCAGTGGTATGCCTATCGTCGGGAAGTGATCGAGCGAGCTGAGCCCAATCCCGCGCATCGAGCGATCGCCGCGTGGGAGCGGCATTTCGAGCGGCTCGCCGTGATCACGCAGAACGTGGACGGGTTGCATCAACGGGCGGGGAGTCACAACGTGCTGGAGTTGCATGGCAGTCTCTGGCGCGTTCGCTGTACGCAGTGCGGTCTGAAATCGGAGGATCGCCGTGTACCGCTTCCGGAGATCCCACCGCTTTGTCCCGCCTGTAGAGGGCTCTTGCGACCAGATGTCGTCTTGTTCGGAGAAGCCGTGCCAGAAGACGTCTTCTCTCAAGCGATGGCGGCGACGGCGACCTGCGATCTTTTTCTCGTCGTCGGGACATCGGCAGTCGTATATCCGGCGGCCGCGCTTCCCGTGCTAGCCAAGCAGAATCGCGCGTTCGTGATCGAGGTGAACCCGGAGGCGACGCCGGTCACGGAAATCGCAGATGTCACGATCCTCGGCCGAGCGGGGGAGATTCTGCCGCTGCTCTCCCCGCCGGAGAGCGGGGCTGAGTGATGGTGCGTACGCTCTATTTCGACTGTTTTGCGGGAGCGAGCGGCGACATGATCCTGGGGGCGCTGCTGGATCTCGGCCTGGATTTCGAAGCGCTCAAGCGCGAGTTGGCCAAGCTCCCGCTTCGTGGCTATGAGCTGCGGCGGACTGAGGTCCGCCGCGCGCATCTGCGGGGCACAAAATTTGACGTGTGGATCGAGGGGGAGGATCAGGGGCATCATCACGCACCTGGACATTCGCATCGGCGGCTGGAGGAGATTCTGGAGCTCATCCGATCGTCGGCGCTCTCGGAAGGAGTGAGGGGGCGAGCGGAAGAGGTCTTTCTGCGGCTGGCGCAGGCGGAGGCGCGAGCGCATGGGTGCTCGGTCGAAGAGGTCGTGTTTCATGAGGTGGGGGTTGTGGACTCGATCGTGGACATCGTGGGGGCGTGTGTGGGCTTCGAGCTGCTGGGGATCGAACGATTTCTCGCCTCGCCAGTTCATCTGGGACGCGGATTCCTGGGCTGCGCGCACGGACGGTATCCGGTTCCCGTCCCGGCGACGGCGGAGTTGCTCAAAGGGGCGCGCGTGTACACGAGTGAGATCGAGGGGGAGTTGGTGACACCGACGGGGGCAGCGCTTCTGGCGACGTTTTGCGAGGATTTCGGCCCGATGCCGGAGATGCGTCTGGAGGGGATCGGCTATGGAGCGGGGACGCGGGATTTCCCCGATTTTCCCAATCTGCTGCGCGTGCTGCTTGGGGAGGCGCGCGCGACGTCCGGGCACGAACGCTTGCTCATGCTCGAAACCAATTTGGATGATGCCAGCCCGCAGATCCTCGGCCACGTCTTGGAGCGAGCGCTGCGAACAGGCGCGCTTGAAGCCTTCGCCATCCCCGTGGTGATGAAGAAAGGGAGACCGGGGACGCTGCTGGTCCTCCTCTGTCGGCCGGAGGATCGGGAGGCGTTGCTGACGCTTCTCTTTCGCGAGACTCCGACGCTCGGCGTGCGCTTTTACGAAGTCGAACGGCGCGCACTGGCCCGCGAGGTGCTCTCCGTAGAGACGCCCTACGGATCGATCCCCGTGAAGATCGCTACTTTGGGAGGTGAGATCGTGAACGCGGCCCCGGAGTTCGAGGCCTGTCAGCAAGCGGCCGAGCGCCATCGGGTGCCGGTGCGAGAAGTCATGCTGGCGGCGCTTGTGGCATTCCGGCGCCGCGAGAGGGAGGGCTGATGAAGACGTTCTACGTCACCACGCCCATCTACTACGTCAATAGCTTCCCGCATCTGGGGCATCTCTATTCGACGCTGGTGGCCGATACGCTCGCTCGCTACAAGCGGCAATGCGGATATGACACGTTCTTTTTGACGGGCACGGATGAGCATGGGCAGAACATCGAGCGCATCGCGCGCGAGCGAGGCGTCACCCCGCAGGCGCATTGCGATGAGATGGCCGAGGCGTTCAAAGGGATGATTCGCGACTTCGGCCTGGAGCCGAACTATTTCATTCGCACGTCGGACGCCTATCATCATCGTGGGGCGCAAGCGCTCTGGCGGCGCGTGCGCGAGGCCGGGTACATCTACAAGGGGCAGTACGAGGGGTGGTTCTGCCCGGCCTGTGCGGAATTCAAAGAGGAGGAAGAGCCGGGGCGTCCACCGCTCTGCGAGTTGCATAATCGTCCGGCCGAACGCGTGGCCGAGGAGAGTTACTTCTTTCGCCTCTCGGCGTTTCGGGATCGGTTGCTGGACTTCTACCGGGAGAATCCCGAGTGCGTGCGTCCGGCCTCCCGCTACAACGAGGTGGTGAGTTTCGTCAGGGGTGGACTGCGGGATCTCTCGATCAGCCGGGTTTCGGTCCGATGGGGGGTACCGGTCCCCGAGGATCCACAGCACACGATGTACGTATGGTTCGATGCCCTGTCGAATTACATCACGGCGCTGGGGTGGGGGAATGAGGGGGAACATTTGCGGGCGGCGGGCATCAGCGAGGGCCCGATCTTCGAACGGTATTGGCCGGCCGATGTGCACATTGTGGGCAAGGATATTCTGCGCTTTCACGCCGTCTATTGGCCGGCGTTTTTGATGGCGGCTGGACTGCCGCTGCCGCGCACCGTCTATGCGCACGGGATGTGGCTCTCGGGCGGGCGCAAGATGTCCAAGACGCTCGGCAATGTCATTGACCTGGCGGTGCTGCGCCGCTTCTTCTCGCGTGACGTCGTACGCTACTTCTGCTTGCGCGAGATGGTCTTCGGCGAGGATGCCGATTTCACTTACGGGGCACTCATTGAGCGCGCGAATGCGGATCTGGCCGATGGGTTGGGGAATCTCGCCAGTCGCACGCTCACGATGGTGCAGCGGTTCTGCGCCGGGAGTCTCCCCGAGGTCTCGGCGCACGCGTGGGGAGGATATGAGGAGGAGCTGCGCGCGACCGTTGAGGCGACGATCCGCGCGTTCGTGGCCGAATTCGACGCCTACAATTTCAGCCGGGCGTTGGAGGTCGCCTGGGGGGTGATCGCGCGCGTGGATAAATATCTCTCGGACATGAAGCCGTGGGACCTCGCGCGTCGTCCTCAGGAGCGCGCGCGCGTGGAGACGGTGCTTGCCGTCGCCGTGCGCGCGTTGCGCGTGTTGGCCGTGTTGCTCGCTCCGGTCCTTCCGGAGACCGTGCGCGCGCTCTGGGCGCAATTGGGGCTTCCTGGAGAGCCCGCTCGCGTGAATCCGCTCGCGCTCGAGTTCGAGGCGCCGATGGCAGGCGTGCGTATCGGTGAGGTGAAACCGCTCTTTCCTAGGATAGACAAGGAGAAGGTTATGGCGGAGATTGAGCACCACCGTCAGTCGGAAGCACCGTCGTCGTCATGGATCACCATCGAGGAATTCGCGCGCGTGGACTTGCGCGCGGGGACTGTGGTCTTCGCGGAGAAAGTGGCGGGAGCGGATAGGCTCCTGCGGCTTCTGGTGGACATCGGTGAGGCGGAGCCGCGACAGGTCGTCGCGGGGATCGCACCCTACTACCGTCCGGAGGAGCTGATCGGGCGGAAGGTGATTCTCGTGGCGAACCTGCAACCGCGGAAGGTGCGGGGGATTGAGTCGCGCGGCATGGTATTGGCGGCCGTCGTCGGACCGGAGGAGCGTCCGGTGCTGGCCGGATTCGTGGAAGACGTGCCGGACGGGGCGAAGTTGCGATGAGCGTCTTCGTGGATGCGCACGCGCACCTGAACGCTCCCGAATTCGATGCCGATCGCCACGCCGTGCTCGCGCGAGCGCGGGCCGGCGGCGTCGTCGTGATCCTCGACGTCGCGTTGAGCGGACCGGAGCCGACGTTCGAGCGCGCACTCGCCCTGGCGGAGGCGCATGAGGGAATCTATCTGGCGCTCGGCGTTCATCCCCATGATGCGAAAACGTACACGGCGGAGGTGGAGGAGCGACTGCTCGAGATGTCTGCTCATCCCAAGGTCATCGCCTGGGGGGAGATCGGGCTCGATTATCACTACGATCATTCCCCCCGCGAGGTGCAGCGCGAGGTCTTCCGTCGGCAACTGCGAGTGGCCGAGCGTCGAGGACTTCCTGTCGTCATCCATTCGCGCGAGGCGGAGGCCGATACGCTCGCCCTCTTGCGGGAGCAGGGGCCTCGCCTGCGCGGCTTCATGCACTGCTTCACGGGGAGTCGCGAGCTGGCGCGCCAATGTGTGGAGTTGGGCTTGTACATCTCCTTCTCGGGCATCCTCACGTTTCGGAACGCGTGGGCGCTGGTCGAGGTCGCTCGCGACCTGCCGCGCGAGCGCGTCCTGATCGAGACCGATTGTCCGTATCTGGCGCCTGTCCCCTATCGCGGGAAGCGGAACGAGCCGCTCTTTGTGCGCGAGGTCGCCCGTCGGCTCGCCGAGGTATGGGGGGAATCGCTGGAGGCAGTCGCCTGGCAGACGACGGAGAACTTCCTCGCGCTCTTCGCCGATCATCTGGATCCCCACGATGCGCGGCGTTTGCGGGAAGGGAGCGCTTGGTGAGGCCCATCGAGAGGGCGCTCGAATTCCATCGGGCGAGGAGACCGAGGATGCGTAAGGAGCGGGAGATCGCGCATGCGGATTTGATTCGGGGATTGAGACAGTTCGCGACGTTGCGGGCGCTCTACGCTTCGGACTTCTATCGTCGGCACGCCGAGCGGCTGCGCGCGCTTCTGGAGACGGTGCACTGGTACGTGTGCGAGAGCGTGCGGCCGCGCGTGCGCGCGTTCTTGCGCGCCGTTCAGTGGAACATCGAGAAAGGGAAGAACTTCGAGGGTCTGCGCCATCTTCTGGCGACGCATCCCATTTTGCGAGAGGCCGATCTGCTCTTCCTCAACGAGGTGGATCACGGGATGAATCGGTCGGGGAATCGGGACATCACTGGGGACCTCAGTCGTTCGCTCGGCATGCATGGCGTCTTCGCGCCCGCGTATGTGGAGTTGACTAAAGGCGTTGGGGCGGAGCGCGAGTTGCCCGGGGAGAATACGACGGCGCTACAGGGCAATGCCATCTTGTCGCGGTATCCCGTGCGCGCGGCGCGGATTTTGCCGCTGCCGCAGTGCTTCGAGTACTTCGAGTTCAGCGAGAAGCGCTTCGGTCGGCGGATCGCCTTGATCGCGGATGTGGAGCTGCCGGGGGGGAAGCTCTTGCGCACCGTCTGCACGCACCTGGAGACGCGGACCACACCGCGAGGTCGTGCGCGACAGATGGCGGCGATCCTGGATGCGCTGGAAGGGGTGGACGTCCCCGTGCTGCTGGCTGGCGATTGGAATACGAGCACGTTCGCTCGGGGCACGCGTTGGCGCGCACTGCGGGAATTATTGCGCATTCTGCTACGCTCGGTTGAGCACATGCAACGCGATCTCCGCCATCCCGATCGCGGGCGCGAGCCGCTCTTCGACATGTTGCGCCAGCGCGGATATCGCTATCGCGAATGGAACGATGAGACGCCGACGCACGTCCTTCCGGTCGAGGTGGCGGAGGATGCTCACTATGTGCCGGGGTTCTCGCATGCGTGGGTGATCCGCAAGTACCAGCCATATGGGTGCCGGATCGGGCTGCGGCTCGATTGGTTCGCCGCGCGAGCGCTGCGTCCGCTCGCTGAGGGAGAAGTTCAGGATGGGGAGTCCGGGATCTCGAGCGTGCGTCCGCAGACGATTTCGGGTCTGACGTATCGGGGGCGTCCGGTTTCGGATCACGCGCCTATTGTTGTGGATGTGGCGCTTCCGTCCTGAGAGGGGTCGTGTTACACTTCACGGGCAAGGGAGGGGGAGATGCGGCGGTTGCTGAGCCTGGGGCGCGAGCTTTCGATCATCGCGAGCGCACTCGTCGTCTTTGTCCTGAGCGCGTCGGTGGCGATGTATCTCGTGCTGCGTCAACCGGTCGTGCGAACGCCGGCCCTGGTAGGCAAGCCGCTCTCGGAAGCCGAACGTATGGCCGAACACGCGGGATTGAGGCTCCAGGTGAGGAATACCCTCTATGACGAGCGCTATCCGGCGCAAGTCATCATCGAGCAATGGCCACCACCGGGGATGAGCGTCAAGCGCGGTCAGCCGTTGCGCGTCAACGTGAGCTTAGGGCCACGTCCTTCCGGGAAAGCGTCCGTGTCGGAGGCATCGGAGCGAAAATCCGTCGGTTCCGGCGAACCCCGGGTCTCTCCCGAGGCGGAAGGGGCGCGGTCTCGCCCATGGACTCCCTCGCCGGCAGAAGAGCGTCCGTCCTCAGCTGCAGGCGAGCCGAAGGAGCGCGGTGAGTCTTCCGAACCCTCATCGCCGAGGAGGCCGGAGCGATGATTCACATCGCCCCATCCATTCTCTCGGCGGATTTCGCGCGTTTGGGGGAGCAGATCGCTTTGGTGGAGCGAGCCGGGGCCTCGCTCATTCACATTGACGTGATGGATGGGCGCTTCGTCCCGAACATCACGGTCGGACCTCTGGTGGTGGAAGCCGTTCGTCGAGTGACGGCGCTGCCGCTGGACGTGCATCTGATGATCATCGAGCCGGATCGTTATCTGGAGAACTTCGCGCGCGCAGGAGCGGATTACATCTCGGTCCATGTGGAGGCGAGTCCGCACCTGCATCGAACGCTCACGCGGATTCGCGAGCTGGGGTGCCGCGCGGGCGTCGCTTTGAATCCCGTCACGCCGCTGTGGGCCATCGAGGAAGCGCTCGCCTACGCCGATTTCGTCCTGCTCATGTCGGTGGATCCGGGATGGGGAGGGCAGCGGTTCATCCCTGCGTCGCTTGAGCGCGCGCGGCGCCTGCGCGCGATGATCCGCGAGCGCGGCCTTCCGACGCGGATCGAGATGGATGGCGGGATTGGGGTGGAGAACCTCATGGAAGTCCTGGAGGGTGGGGTCGAGATGGTCGTGGCCGGATCGGCGATCTTCGCCGCGCCCGACCCTGCCCAAGTCGTCGCGGAGATGGTAGAATTAGCTCGACGTTTCGAGAGGCGAACAACGTGTTGAGGAGAGTACATGGGGGACAAACGGCTTGCGCTGATCGTCCTGCTCACTTCCGCCGCCCTGCTCCTTGGTGGGTGCGGTCGCGGCAAGAAGGTCGTCCTGGAGGAGGCGCGACCCGGACGCGATAAGGAGCTGTTCGAGCAGGGATTGACGGAGTTGAGCAAGAACAAGTTCATCGTCGGGCGTTTGCTCCTGCAAACGCTCATCACGACGTATCCGGATAGCCCGTATCTGCCGATCGCCAAGCTCGCCATCGCGGACTCGTTCTATCTGGAGGGGACCTCGGAAGCGCTCGCGCAAGCGGAGGTCGAATACACCGATTTCGCGAATTTCTTCCCCACTCATCCGTTGGCCGATGATGCGCTCCTGCAGGTGGCGCTCGCGAAGATGCGGCGCATTCAGCCGCCGGATCGCGATCAGAAGCCGACGCGCGAGGCCGAGCGACGGTTGTTGGCTGTCCTGCAGCGTTATCCGAACACGGATCGCAAGGACGAGGTGCAGCAGTGGCTGAAGGCCGTTCGAGATATCCTCGCCGAGCACGAGATGTACGTCGCCCGCCACTATATGATCCGCGAGCGTCCACGTGGGGCGAAGCGTCGGCTGATGACGATCATCGAGCGCTATCCCACCTATTCGAAGTTCGACGAAGCGCTCTATCGGCTCGGCACGGTCCTCTTCCAAGAGGAGGAGCCGGAGGAAGCGGCCAAGTATTTCGCGTGGTTGGTGCGCGAGTTCCCAAATAGCGAATATCGGCGTCAGGCCGCCGAGATGCTGGAGCGTATTGGCAAGCCTGTGCCCGAAGCGGACCCCGCTGGGATCGCCCGCACCGATGGGTCGGCGAACAAAGGCCTCCTCGGCGCGATGTGGGGGAAGATGAAGACGGTATTGGGGATCGTGGACCTGGATGTGCCCAAAGAAGGCGTGTTGCTCAAGCGTGGCGAGACGGCGGAGGAGCTGATCGCTTCGGCGACGGCGCTTCTGCCGACGCAGACCGTCATCACGCCACAGGCCACGACGGTCGTCGTCGGTCCGACCGCGCCGGCCGGAGCCGGGGGGACAGCGCAAGGACGGCAGGAATTGCGCATCGGCGTGACGTCGAGCTCCGATGCCTCTACGTCCGAGACCAAGGCGAAGGAGAAGAAGGACGAGAAGAAGAGGCCGGAGAAGAAGTGAGATGGGGGTCGGTCTCGGCCACAGCCATCACGAGCGTCGTCAGAGTGGTTCACGAGCGCTCGCGCGGGCAGGATGAGCGATTCGCCCGCGGGGGCACTTCATCCACAGGGGATCAGCCGAGAAAGTCGCGCGCGATCCCCGATTTTTTTGAGGGGGGAAGTTGATGGGAGAACTGCCGAAGGCCTACGATCCGCACGAGGTCGAACGGCGATGGTACCGGATTTGGGAAGAACGGGGATATTTTCGCCCGGAGGCGCGCCCCGAAGGGCCTCCGTTCGCCATCGTCCTGCCACCGCCGAATGTGACCGGGCACCTGCATATCGGGCACGCGCTCAATCACACGCTTCAAGATGTCGTCGTGCGCTGGCGCCGCATGCAAGGGTATCGGGTCCTCTGGATACCGGGGACGGATCATGCGGGGATCGCCACGCAGGTCGTCGTCGAGCGGGAGTTGGCTAAGGAGGGGGTGACGCGCCAGCAGTTGGGTCGCGAAGCCTTCGAGCAACGCGTCTGGCAATGGCGCGAGCAAAGTGGCGGCGTGATCCTGCAGCAGATGCGGCGCGAGGGCGTCTCGGTGGATTGGACGCGCGAGGCGTTCACGCTCGATGCCCCGCGCTCGCGCGCTGTCATCGAGGCCTTCGTCCGGCTCTACGAAGAAGGTCTCATCTATCGGGGCGAGTACATCATCAATTGGTGCCCGCGCTGTCAGACGGCGCTCTCGGACTTGGAGGCCCCTAAGCGCGAGGTGCGTGGGCGGCTCTACTACATTGCGTACGCGTTGAAAGAGGAGCCGGGAGCGGCAACCTCCGAGCGCGTCCTGGTGATTGCGACGACGCGCCCGGAGACGATGTTCGGCGATACGGCGGTCGCCGTGCATCCGGACGATGAGCGGTATCGGCATCTCCTCGGTCGAACGGCTCTCATCCCCTTTGTGCATCGTGAAGTGCCAATCCTCGCCGATGCCCGCGTGGAACGGGAGTTCGGGACGGGCGCGGTCAAGATCACGCCCGCGCATGATCCGGTGGACTTCGAGATCGGGAGGACGCATGGATTGCCGCGGATCACCGCTCTGGATCCGATGGGGCGCCTGACGGAGGCCGCCGGGCCCTTTGCCGGTTTGGATCGGTTCGAGGCCCGACGGCGCGTGGTGGAGGAGTTGGAGAAGGCGGGACAATTGGTGCGCGTCGAGGAGTACGCGCATGCGGTCGGCCACTGTCAGCGATGCGATACGGTCATCGAGCCGCTCGTCTCCACGCAGTGGTTCTTGCACGTGAAGCCGCTCGCCGAGGAGGCCATCCGCGCTGTTCGAGAGGGGCGGACGCGCATCCTGCCGGAGAATTGGACCAAGGTCTATTTCGAGTGGTTGGAGAACGTCCGCGACTGGTGCCTCAGTCGGCAGCTCTGGTGGGGGCATCGCATCCCGGCCTGGTATTGCGCGGAAGGGCACGTCACGGTCGCGCGTCAGGCGCCCTCGGCGTGCGCCACCTGTGGCCGCACGGAGCTTCGGCAGGAGGAGGATGTACTCGACACTTGGTTCAGCTCGGCGCTCTGGCCCCTCTCGACGCTCGGGTGGCCCGAGGACACCGAGGATTTGCGCACGTTCTATCCCACATCGCTACTGGTCACGGGTTTCGACATCCTCTTCTTCTGGGTCGCGCGGATGATGATGATGGGACTGAAGTTCATGGCGGATCACCCGTCGCGCGCCCACGCCTGCGATCCCGATGCCGTCCCTTTTCGCGTCGTGCTCATTCACGGACTCGTGCGCGATCCCTATGGGCAGAAGATGTCCAAGACGCGCGGCAACGTCATCGATCCGCTGGAGGTCTTCGAGCGCTACGGGACTGACGCCGTGCGCTTCACGCTGTTGGCGTCGGCGGCGCCGGGCAACGACATCTCGCTGCAATATTCGAAGCTGGAGACGTATCGGAACTTCTGCAATAAGATCTGGAACGCCGCACGCTTCGTCCTCCTGAACACGGATGCGGTGGATGTCGCCGCGGCGGCAGACGAATGGCCGCCGACGCTCGCCGATCGGTGGATTCAGAGCATCCTGCAGCGAACGATCGCCGAAGTCACGCGCGATCTGGAGGAGTTTCGCTTTCATGAGGCCGCGCATCGGCTCTATCACTTCTTCTGGCACGACCTTTGCGATTGGTATCTGGAGCTGCAAAAGAGCGCGGTCGCCGCGCCCGAGGATTCGCCCATGCGACGGGCCGCGCGCCGACGCCTACGCGAAGTGTTAGAGACGGCGCTGCGGCTGCTGCATCCCTTCATGCCCTTCATCACCGAAGAGCTGTGGCAGCGTCTGCCGCATGAAGGAGAGACGATCTGCTTGGCGCCCTATCCGACGGCCGATCCCGCGCGAGTTGATCCCGTGGCCGAACGGCAGATGGAGACGCTCGTCGAGGTCATCACGAAGGTGCGGAATATTCGCGCGGTGATGAATATTGATCCGGCCAAGGAGCTGGAACTGCTGGTGCGCCCCTTGACGGCAGAGGCCGCCGCTTTGATCGAAGAGCATGAAGCGGCAATTCGACGCCTGGCGCGCCTGGCGCGCATCGAGCGCGTTTCGTCGCTAGATGGTTATCGGCAGGTAGCGCGCGACGTCGCGGGCGAGGTCGAGTTGGCCGTGCCGCTGGAAGGTCTCATTGATGTCGAGCGAGAGCGGGAGCGGCTGCGGCGCACAGTCGAGAAGCTGGAGCGGGAGTTGGAGCAACTGGAGCGTCGCTTGGCCAATGCCGATTTCCTGGAGCGGGCGCCGGAGGAGGTCGTGCGTGAGACGCGCGAGCGTCATGAAGAGGTGAGCGAGCGCCGGCAGCGGCTTCTGGCCATTCTCAGCGGGTTGTGATTCACGTCGGGGACGGAGGATGGGCCGATGCGACTGAATCCGTCTGACCTCTTCAAACTGGCGGGGGATTTCCTGGCTGAGGATGTCGGTCGGGGGGACATCACGACGGAGGCCGTCGTGCTGCCTGGGGTGAGAGCGCGTGGCCGATTCGTCGCCAAGCAAGATCTGGTCGTCGCCGGACTCGAGGTGGCCGATGCTGTCTTCGCCGTCCTCGACTCCTCGGTGGAGATTGAGGCGTTCGTCACCGATGGGGATCGCGTGAGCGCTGGCCAGATCTTCGCGCGCGTGGAGGGTCCGGCTGAGGTTCTCCTTGCGGCTGAGCGCACGGCGCTCAATCTCCTGCAGCATCTCTCCGGCATCGCGACGCTGACGCGCGCCTTCGTCGAGGCCGTAGCGGGGACGCGCGCGCAGATCGTGGATACGCGCAAGACGTTGCCGGGACTGCGGATGCTCCAGAAATATGCGGTGGCCGTGGGCGGCGGACGCAATCATCGGTTCGGCTTGGATGATGGCATCCTGATCAAGGACAATCACATCGCGCTGGCCGGGAGCGTGCGCACGGCCGTCGAACGCGCGCGCAAGTATGCCGGTCACATGCATAAGATCGAGGTCGAAGTCTCCAACCTGGACGATCTGCGAGAGGCGCTCGAGGCTCGGGCCGATATCATCCTGCTCGATAACATGTCGCCGGAGATGGTGCGCGAGGCCGTGCGCTTGGTCCGCGAGCGCGCCCCCGAGGTGCTCGTGGAGGCCTCCGGGGGGATCACGTTGGAGAACGTGCGGGCCTATGCCGAAGCGGGCGTGGACTTCATCTCCATCGGCGCGTTGACCCATTCGGCGCCCGCTGCCGACATCAGCATGAAGCTGACGACGCTCTAGGCGAGGGCCATCAGGTGGGCACTCAAAGATGTAACCGAGCTTTCCAACTGGACGTCTGAAGGAACGTAGCCTTGGGAGGAGACCTATGCGGCGAGCGATCGGCCTCATCGGATTCGCGTTGATCGTCAGTGCGATCGGGAGTGTGCGCCCGGAGCAAGCGCCAAGAAGCGAGCGCGGCGCGGCGCCGATCATCCCGGTGACGGCGCACGAATTGCTCAACCGGGTGCGCGACGGGAAGGCCCGGGTGACCGTCGTCAACCTTTGGGCGACTTTCTGCCAACCCTGCGTCGAGGAGTTCCCGGACTTGGTTCGGCTGGAGAAGGCCTATCGGGATCAGGGCGTGCGCGTGTTCTTCGTCTCGGTGGATTTCGATTCGGAGCTTCCGGCCGTGCGCCGATTCTTGCAGAGGCAGGGCGTGACGTACCCGACGTTCCTGAAAGCCCAGGATGATGATAATGCCTTCATCACAGCGCTTCATCCGGACTGGTCGGGTGCTCTTCCGGCTACGTTCATCTATGATGCTCAGGGCCGATTGCGCCATTTTCACGAGGGCAAAGGTGATTTCACTCTGTTTGAGCGGTTGGTTCAAGAGGTGTTGCAACACCCCAATCCCCAATGAGGAGGTGCGAGTATGAGACAACGTGCGTTCGCATGGGTGATATTCTTGGCTTTCCCCTTGGTCGTTGGGGCGCAGAATACGCCCAAGCTCAAGCCCGGGGACACGATCCCCGCCTCCGTTAAAAGCGTCAAGATGCTCAGCGTCACGGGCCATCAGCTCTCCATCGCTGATGTCAAAGGGCCCAAAGGGACGCTCGTGATCTTCTCCTGTAACTCGTGTCCGTGGGTCAAGGCCTGGGAGACGCGCATCGCTGAGGTCGGCAACTGGGCGCAAAAGCAGGGCATCGGCGTGATCATGATCAACCCGAACGATCCGGCGAAGAACCCGGAGGACAGCTACGAGGTGATGCAGCAGCGGGCGAAGGAGCGCGGGTTTGAGTTCCCCTACGTTGTGGATGCCACAAGCGATGTGGCGCGAGCGTTCGGCGCGACGCATACGCCCGAATTCTTCCTCTTCGATGCTACGGGGAAGCTCGTCTATACTGGCGCACTCGATGATAACGCGCGCAATCCCGAGGCTGTGAAGGAGCGGTACGTCAAGAACGCCATCGAGGCGCTCTTGGCCGGCCGACCCATTCCGGTCGCGCAAACCCGGAGCATCGGCTGCACGATCAAATTCCGCGAGAAGATCTGACGCGCGAGCGCAAGCGGCTCGTTCGCGCGCGATCGAGATCGTCGGGACCCGTCCGTATCCGGTGCGATGTGGCGGGTCCCATCTCATACTGAGGCAGTCCATCGAGCGACCGACTCCGACCGAACGCGGGAATTCCGGCTCCCGTAAACCAGCGGACGAACGAGAGACGTCCCCTTGCGAGCTTTTCGGCGGCTCGCTTCCTCTGAGAGGATCTCCATGACCTCACCGCACGTCAGGGCGCGGCGTGGCCAGCGTCTCCTCGTCGAAGTAGAGTTCCGTTTCCGAGAGGGTGCATTCTCCAAGGATCGTCGGCTGAGGCGCCGCTATGGCCTCAACGCGGAAGAACGAAGAACGATACCAGTCGCGATCGGGCAAATGGCCCTCGATTCGAAAGAGCGACATCATGGCGTAGCTCGCGTAGAACCGCTCCCATCGGTTCTCGCGCTCCGGGTAAATGCTGAAATCTCGGAGGACATCCGTGATGACGAGGTTCATTCGAAGCAGCAATTGTTGCAGGCGATGCCATTTCACGAGCGAGGCTTCGAGCGTCGTCAATCCGAAATATCCGGCGGCATACCGACCGCGCAGGCTCGCCGCCGCGCGCGAGAGGAACAGCTCGAATCCGGGCACCGTCTCCACCGGATCGGTGACGAACGTATCGAAGCTTGCCGTGAGATCGGGGGGGAGGGGGCGTCGAATGTCTAGCGGGCGGAATTCAATGACGAATCCCTGCTCGCGATTCACGCGTTCGAGGAAAGCGCCCAAGCGCTCGTCCACATCAATGACGACAATGCGCCGCGGCCATCCCGTTATGGCGAGCGCGATGCTGACCAGATCATCATCGCCAATGAGCACGATGTCGCGATCGGCCACATCGCCCATTCGGTGCATGAAAGCGACGCGCGCCAGGGCATCGTCCGATCGCATGAAGCCTTGATCGTATTCGGCCACCGGCAGCGGGCGTTCCCGCGTCAGCTCCAGAAACCGTCGTCGCCAGGCTTCAGGCACGCGAAGTCCCTTCCCCTGACAGGCCGAGCAGGAAAAATCCTCCCCTTCCGGTCCCGCGATCGCCAAGCTCCGACTCGCCTCACGACCGCGCTCCGTCAAGTGAATCTGTGTCCCCTGGTTGCTCGACCGTTCGACCCACCCTTCCGTCTGCAAGCGTTCGAGCGTCTCGCACAACTCGCGAATCGAGTACGGCCAGCGGCTCAGGATGTCCCACAGGCTTCGCGGACCGTCTCGTAGGAGGGTGAGGAGAAGACTCCCAGGCTTTTCCATGATACGCCTCGGTCAAGGATCTTACGATCCACCTCCACCGGAGCCAGCTCCTTGCAGATCGCCTCGAACGCACGCAGCGCCTGCTCTTCCGAACTGCAGCTGAAGATGTCCAGCGCGATGTACGACTCTTCGGGCCACGTGTGCACGCTCACATGCGACTCCGCCAGAAGGACGAAACCCGTGACGCCGAAGGGTTGAAATTGGTGGAAAGAACTGGTGAGGATCTTGAAATCGTGATCGCGGAGAATCTTTAAAAGGAGTGGCTCCAAGTGTTCGACGTAGCTGAGGGTGCGTTGATCAACGCCATACAGCTCCCCGAGGATGTGAATGCCGATGGCCATGTCTCTTCGCCCTCCTCAGATCGGAATCGTGATCACCTCCTTCGTTCAACCAACAAGAAACGAACCTGAATTCTCAGGTTCCCCTCCTTGCCGGTCTCATGATTCGGCAAGATGATTGAATATAGTCGCAATGGGGAAGGAAATCAAGAGTTTTTTGCTGCCTGCGCGGTTTTGTGCTATTCTAAGCCGAGAAGCCGATGACGCAGGAGGCGCGTGTTCGATGCGGCGGTGTCACCGGTGCGGAGCGGAGAATCTGGAGGACTCGGTCTACTGCGACGAGTGTGGGGCGCATCTTTCTGCTGCGGCGGAAGCGAAGTCCCCGACTTCCGAGGCCGAAGCGACTCTCGGAGGGAGGCCTTCCGTCTCCTCCTCTTCCTCGATGGCCGATGAGGAGCTCTCGGCGTCATCGTCCGGTGCTCGTCCGCGCGCGAAATTGGTGCTGCTGCGCGGCGGTCGCGTGGGACGGGAATTCCCCGTGACGGAGGCGGAGGTGATGATCGGTCGGTGGGATGCCGAGCACGGGATCTTCCCGGAGATCGATCTGGACGAGGAGGATCCGGAAGCGAAAGTCTCTCGACGCCATGCGCGCCTCTTTTATCGGGACGGACGATTCTGGATCGAGGACCTGGGGAGCTTGAACGGGACGTTCGTGAATCGCGGACCTCGACTCCGTCCAGGTCAAGCGGTGCCATTGAAGCACGGCGACGAGATCATCGTGGGGAAGACGTTCTTGCGCTTTCTCATCGAGGGGGTATGAAGTTCTGCGCGCGGTGCGGATCGTCCGTTCAACCCGACGATCTCTTCTGCGGCGAATGCGGGGCGCGGCAGATCTCCTCCGCGTCGCTGGAGGAGAGACCTCGTGGGGGCGTCTTCCCACCGCTGGCGGAGCTGCCGCCGGGGGCGGTCTTGCGCGATCGCTATGAGATCGTCCGGCGCGTCGGCGGCGGAGGGATGGGCAACGTCTATCAAGCTCGCGATCTTCATCTGCAGGGAGCCGTGCGCGCCGTCAAGGAGATGATCGAGATGTTCTCCGACCCCGTCCTGCGGGAGAAAGCCGTGCGCGATTTCCAACGCGAGGCGCGCCTTCTGGCCAGCCTCCGGCATCCCTCGATCCCGATCATCTACGATCACTTCGTCGAAGGCGGGCGGTATTACCTCGTCATGGAGTTCATCGCGGGGGGGGATCTGGCCACGCGGCAACAGTTGGTCGGCGGGCGCTTCGACGAACTGACGGTCACGATGTGGGCCATTCAAATCTGCGACGTGCTCGACTATCTGCACACGCGGCAGCCGCCGATCATCTATCGAGATCTCAAGCCGGCCAACGTGATGATTGATCCCGAGGCCAATCGCGTCGTGCTCATCGATTTCGGGATCGCGCGCGTGGTCGCGCCGCGGGAGAGGGGGGTAACGGCGATCGGGACGATGGGATACGCGCCGCCGGAGTTATTCGCCGGACAGGCCGAGCCGCGCTCGGACATCTATTCGCTTGGTGCCACGATGTTCCATCTGTTGACGGGCGTGGATCCGCGCGACCAGCCGCTGCTGATCTTCGACTTCACGAGGAATCCGACACCGCGTCAACTCAATCCCGAACTGACGCCTGAGATGGAGCGCATCCTCATGCGCGCCGTCGCGCACGCGCCGGAGGAGCGGTTCGCCTCGGCGCGGGAGATGAAGGGCGTGTTGGAAGCGCATCTGACCCTCTTGCGCGAGCGATACGGCGATCGCCTGGAGCAGGCCTATCGGATGGCGTTCGGTGATCTCGTCCGCCGCGTGGGCGCGGACGTCGCACCTCGAATCGGCCCAGTCGTCGAGACCGTCTACTGCAGCTATTGCGGGGTGAGCATTGGCGCCGATGATCTCTATTGCGCGTACTGCGGCGCGCGACAGCCGATCGAAGTCGAACCCATGCGCGCGAGCGCGCGCCTGCTCGTCCTCGATGCGCGCTCGGGTGAAGCGCGGGCGACGCATGCGCTGTTGAAGGAATCGAATCTCATCGGTCGCGCCGATCCGATCTCCGGCGTCTTCCCGGACGTGGATCTTTCGCCTTATGATCCGGGAGCGAAAGTCTCCCGTCGGCACGCGCGCATTTGGCGCGCGGAGGGACGCTATTGGATCGAGGACCTGGCGAGCGTCAATGGGACGTTCCTCAACGGGCGACGGCTTCTACCCCCGCGAACGCCTCATGCGTTGAACGATGGTGATCGCTTGCGGATCGGCGAAGTGCCGCTGCTCTTCCGGCACGGAGAGTGAGCGATGGCTACCCTCTGCCCGCGATGTCAAGCGCCACAGCGACCGACGGCGCGATTCTGCCGGATGTGCGGGGCTTCGCTTGGTGAGCCCTCGCTCATGACGACGAGCGAAGGCGTCGTCCGAGCGCGCGAGAGCGCGAAGGGGTCCATCAAAGGGGCGGGGGAATTCGCCCTCCCGTTGCCTTGGACGGAAGAGGAGCGACCTCGGGTGCATGCGTTCTCGCCGGCCTCGCCTCTTCTCCGACTCGAAGCGTTCTTCTTCGATCTCTTCCTCATTCTGGGCGCCATGCTGGTAGCGGTCATCGTAGCCGTCGCCGTGCGGGAGCGACTCCTGCTGGTGGAGATGGCCTTGTGGAGCGCGCTCGCGGCCGGCTTGGTGTGGGGCGCGAACCATCTCATACTCTGCAGCGTGCGTGGGCAGTCGGTGGGGATGGCGCTTGTGGGCATTCGCATCGTGCGCGCCGATGGTCGCCCCATATCCTGGGGGCGCTCGCTCTTACGTCATACGATCGGATATGGGCTCGCGGGGCTCTCGCTCGGGCTCGGCTTCCTCTGGATGTTCGTAGATAAGCGAGGACGAGGATGGCCGGACCTAGTGAGCGGGACTTGCGTCATTGAGGAGGTCTCCGATGATTAAGCTCTTGGTTCGCACTCCGGGTCATCCTCCGGTCACATTCGAGGTCACCAAACGTCGGATCGCCATCGGACGCTCGGCGCACAACGACCTGTGTCTGGAGGATCCGTTCGCCTCTCGCGTGCATGCCGAACTGCGCCGCGAGGGGCCGACGTATTGGCTGACGGATCTGGGGAGCGCCAACGGCACCTATATCAACGGCATACGCATTCGCGAAACGGTGCCGATCGCTCCCGGCGATCGTCTCCAGATCGGGGAGACGATCCTCGAAGTCCTCTCGGGCGTGGACGTCCCTTCTGGGGTGGCCTCTCTGGCGGGCGAATCCGTGCGCGAGGTCATCGCGCGTCCGGAGGTGGAGATCTCTTCGGCGGAGCGTCCACCCATGGCGCCCGAAGTCTTCTCGGTGGTGGATTCGATACGTACCGTGTCAGTCGGTCTCGCACCGGAGGTGGAACAGGGCCGGAAGCTGCTCACGGTCATCAGTCAGGTTGGGGTGGCGTTGCTCTCTTCGCTCTCGCTCGAGGAGGTGCTCAAGCAGATCGTCGGGCTTGTGCTGGAAGCCGTGCCCGCGGAGCGCGTCTTCCTGCTCCTGAAAAATGCTCAAGGCGAATTGGTGTGTAAAGTTGCCTGTTATCGGGGGCAGGAGCCTTCGGAGGTCGAGCGCGCCGTGCGCATCAGTCGTTCGATCACCGAGGAGGTCATTGGGCGCGGGCGCTCGGTGCTCACCTCCGACGCGCAAGTGGACGAGCGCTTTCGGCAGTGCGACTCGATCCTGCTGAGCGGCATCCGCTCGATCATGGCCGTCCCGCTTTCGGTGAATCGGCGAGAGGGTTCATCGGCACCTCGGTCGATCATCGGGATGATCTACGTGGACAATCCCATGAACGCTGGCGCGTTCACGGAAGGGGATCTGCAGCTTCTGACGATGATCGCGTCGGTGGCGGCGATCAAGATCGAGAACACGCTGCTGCTGGAGCAGCGATTGGAGAATGAGCGGATCAAGCAGCAGATGGCGCAGGCGCGCGATCTGCAGTTTCAGCTTCTGCCCATCGCGCCTCCGGAAGTCGAGGGCTACGATCTGACGGGCATCAGCTTCCCGTGTTACGAGGTCGGGGGTGATTATTTTGACTTCATTCGCCTGCCCGATGGAGCGCTCATCCTCACGTTGGGCGATGTGTGCGGCAAGGGGATGGATGCGGCCATGCTCATGTCGGCGTTGCACGCGAGCGTGCGCGCGCAGGCGATGGCCTCCGGTTCGGTCGCTGAGATGGCGGCGGCCATCAATCGCTATCTCGTCGAGACGACGGCTCCGAATAAGTTCGCGACGCTTTGGCTCGGACGCCTGGATCCGCGCGCGCACGAACTGTGCTCTACGAATGCCGGGCATAACCCTCCGCTTCTCTTGCGCGCCCGTGGGGACGTGGAGTTTTTGAAGAAGGGGGGGATCCCCGTGGGCGTTTTGGGGGAAGCCGTCTACGAGGAAGAGCGCCTGCACCTGGAGCCGGGAGATGTGCTCGTCGCCTTCAGTGATGGGATCAGCGAGAGCATGAACGAGCAGGGCGAGGAGTTCGGCGTCGCGCGCCTGGTGGACGTCGTGCGGCGTCATCGCGAGTTGCGCGCAGCGTCCTTGCGCGATCGGATCGAGGAAGCGCTCAGCCTCTTCATCGGGAAGGGGCGTCCGGTCGACGACATGACGCTCCTCATCTTGAAACGGACGGCGTGAGATGGAGACGCTCGCCCTTTCGCTCATCCCGTGTTGGCTGTGGCTTCTGTGGTTCTGGTTCCAGGATTGGTATGATCGGGAGCCACTGCGCACGATCCTCGTGACCTTCCTGTTGGGTGCGCTGGCGACGCTTCCGGCGATGCTCTTCAACGCCGTTGGGGTGCTTGTGCTCTCTGGATTGCTCGGCGCGAGCGTGATGAGCGAGTGGCTGATCCTCTTTCTGGTCGTCGGCCCGGTGGAAGAAGCGATGAAGCTCTGGGCCGTTGCTCGCTACGCCTATCGGCGGCCGGAATTCGATGAACCGGTGGATGGGGTCGTCTACGGCGCGGCCGCCGCTTTGGGGTTCGCGGCGGCCGAGAACGTGCTCTACCTCAGTCGGTTTGGGAGCGAGATCTTCCTTGTGCGCGGCATCCTCTCTAATCCCGGGCACGCGCTGTTTGCCGCCTTCTGGGGCTTGGCGCTCAGTCGGGCCAAGATGCTCCCGAATGTGGGGAGTCTGCGGGCGCGGACGATCGCGCGGGGGTGGATGCAGGCGGCGCTGCTGCATGCGCTCTTCGATGCGCTGCTTTCAGCCGGGCAGCATCGTCTCTTGCCGAACGTCGTCGTCATCGGGATCGTAGCGCTGCTCATGCTCGCCATCTTCGCATACGTCGAGATTCGAACCGTGCGGCATGTCGCGGGCTCGCCGCATCGGCGGGGGACGATGGTGCTCGCGGGATTAGCGCCGTGTCCGAACTGCGGACGCGTGGGAACGGTTGGTCACGCGTGCGTGGGGTGTGGGATGAGGATCCCCGAAGCCGATGGACGCCACTGCCCGGCATGCGGAAAACCGCAACGCGCGGGCGTGACGATTTGTCTGGAGTGCGGCGCGAGCCTCTCGCCGCAACCTTCGACTCCGCCGCGCGTGCGCGAGCCGCATCTGGTGCGGTTGCTGCCGGATGGTCGGGAGGAGATCGCCTTCGTCTTGGATCGCCCGGTGGTCACCGTCGGCAAGACCCTCGATAACCATTTCGTCATTGACGATCCGACCGTCTCCAAGCATCACGCGAAGTTCGTCTGGCATCCGAGCGGCGGCTTCGTCGTCGTGGATTTAGGAAGCACCAATGGCACCTACGTCAACGGACAGCGCGTGCGCGAGAATCTTCTGCGAAACGGATTCGAGATTCGCTTCGGGCGCGCGCGCTTCATCTATCGCGCGCTGGAGCGGTCGGTCCCCCTCGTGGAAGAAGGATCTCCACCGTCGCGCCTCGATCCACGCCCAACGCCGTAGCGGCTGAACCTTGACGAATGGCGATCTCCACGCGTCCCGTGCTCCCGATGAGGGCGAAGACTTCTCCTTCCGCGGCTTCCTGATAATGGGTGCGGAGCGCGGAGACTTCGTGTCCGTTGACCAGGAGCTTCCCTCCTTCCCGCAGCGCCTCCAATGGAACGTCTCGTGTCGTCACATTCGTGATGAGATTCCCGAAGCGATCCACGTGGATGACCTGGCCGCGCCAGTGCGTCTCGCTGAGCTGTTCCACAGGCGGGATCGGCAGGCGCACCACGTTGGCGATCTCTGGCCCGAACTCCGAAGGGGGGATGCCACGGGCGAGCCAGGCGGCGACCGGTGCGAAGACATCGCGACCATGAAACGTTCGACTCACGGGGTGGCGGAAAAAGCGCTCATTCGTGATGTGAATCACGCGCTGCGGGGGATCATCCTCCAGAGCGAGCGTGAAGAGACCATTGTCCGGGCCGACGAAGAAAGCGCGCGCGGTCTCAATGAGCACGGCCCGCCGCTTGGACCCAACGCCCGGATCCACGACGGCCACGTGGATCGTCCCTTCGGGGAAAGTCCTCGAGCTCTCGGCGAGCGTGAGCGCGGCTCCCCAGATATCCTGCGGAGGGATCAAGTGCGTGAGATCCACGATCGTGGCCTCACGATGGATGGAGAGGATCACACCCTTCATCGCCCCGACGAAGAAATCGGCGAGGCCGAAATCCGTCAAGAGCGTGATCACGCCGCTTGGCCGCACATTGCAAATTCTACGGGGACGCGGCAAAATTTTCCATCGTGAGGCGCATCTACCTGGACAATGCGGCGACGACGCGGCTCGATCCCGAGGTGCTCGAGGCCATGCTCCCCTATTTGCGAGAGGAGTATGGCAATGCCTCATCGGTTCATTCCTTCGGACAGCGGGCGCGCGCGGCCGTCGAAGAAGCGCGCGTGCGCGTCGCCGAGCTGATCGGCGCCGATCCGTCCGAGATCATCTTCACAAGCGGTGGCACCGAATCGGATAATCTCGCGATCAAGGGGATCGCTGACGCGTACGGGCACGTCGGCCGGCACATCCTCACATCACAGATCGAGCATCCGGCCGTGCTCGAAAGCTGTCGGGCGCTCGAACGGCGAGGGTTCGAAGTGACTTATCTGCCCGTCTCCTCCGATGGACTCGTTCGCGTCGAGGACGTGCGCGAAGCGTTGCGTCCGGACACGATCCTGGTCAGCATCATGCTCGCCAATAATGAGATCGGCACGATCCAACCGATCCGCGAGATCGCCGAGCTTCTGGCTCGCGTGCGAGCCGAGCGACGCCAACCCCATCCGTATCTCCACACCGATGCGGTGCAAGCCGTTGGAAAAATCCCCGTGTGGGTGCGGGAATTGGGCGTGGACCTACTGACCTTCTCCGCTCACAAGATTCACGGGCCGAAAGGCGTCGGGGCCCTCTATCTGCGGCGTGGAGTTCGGATCGTGCGCCAGATGGATGGCGGCCATCATGAGCGGGATCGGCGCTCGGGGACGGAGAACGTGCCGGCCATCGTCGGCTTCGGGCGAGCGGCCGAGTTGACGCGCGCACAGCTTGACCAGCGCATTCCGCACATGCGCGCGCTGCGCGATCGGCTGGAACGAGGGATTGAGGAGCGCATCCCCTTCGTCCACCTGAACGGTCATCGGGAGCATCGCGTCCCTCACATTTGCAATTTCAGCTTCCAGTTCGTCGAGGGGGAGGCGCTCATGATCCGACTCGATCTGCGAGGCGTCGCCGTCTCGACCGGCGCCGCATGTTCTTCAGGATCGCTCGAACCCTCGCATGTGCTATTGGCTCTTGGACGCCCGCGCGATCTCGTCCAGGGAAGCGTGCGCTTCTCTCTGAGCAAGGACACGACGCCGGAGGAGATCGAGTACGTGCTCAAAGTGCTTCCCGAAGAGGTCGAACGCCTGCGGGCGATGTCGCCGCAATATCTAGAGCTGACGACCGCTCGGCGCGGGTGACGCTTCAGTGCGCGTGGACGATTCGCACCGGCAGCGTGCCGGAGAAGGGCGTCTCAGCCACGAGAAGGCCTTTCAGCACATACCGCCCGGCCGGGAGGATGCCCCGGGTGGAGTCCGGGAGGGAGAATGTCGCCTCATAGATGAGAGCTTCTCCGGGCTTCACGATCTCCCGCTCGAGCACGGGCAGGAAGATCTTCCCATCGGACCACCGGAAGACGACTTTTCCCCGCTCGTCCTCTAGGAGGAAATCGAAGCGCTGAGAACTGGAGAAATCTAGCCGCAGCTCCTCGGGGGATTCGTTCAATAGTCGGATCTGTGCGCGCACGATCGGGCCAGGGATCGTCGGAGGAAGCGGGGGCATGAGGTCATAGACGTATTCGAGCCGATCCGCGCTCACCTCAAACGCAATTCGACCGGACGCCACAGACACCGGCTTGGAATCCTCGTGCCAAAGCGCAGGCGCCATCAGGAGCGCCGCCAAGGAGAAGATCTTCGCGCATCGGAACATTTTGATCCTCCTTTCCGAAAAGGGCGCTTCAATTGCCACTCCCGCAAGATCACGCGGCAGGTGCAGAAGCGCCCGAGTTGACACACAGCGATCCGATCCGCCGTGAAGGAGAAGGGGGCGATCGGTTCGGTCACGATGCCCTTGCCGAGCGTGATATGCGGGAAGTAGTGCCGTCCGGAAGCTCGCGCGCGATAGTTCCGGACCCATTCGAGGTCGCGCGGTCGGGGTGGCTCATCACCATTGGCGAAAGCCTCGGCCGGCCCGTCTCCTTCATCAAACGGCGCGAGGGCTTCCATGAGACGCTCGTGCAACCGCTGGAGCTCCGGATGCGGCGCGATGACAAATTGCGCGGTCTCACCTCGCGTCTCGACGTGGGAGACCGTGAGCGTCAAGGGGAGGAAATCGCCGAGGACGACCTCCACGGCGGCGAAGATGTCCGGGAGGCTCGCTCGCTGGACGAATTGCTGAACGAGCGTGATGTGTGGCAGATGCGTCTCATCAAAGCGAAATCCCTTCGGGCTTTGTTCCCAAAGCGTCGCGTTCACCGCGAGGGCGCGAGCCTGAGCCTGCTCCGGGAGCAAGAACGCGACATCAATGGCGATGAGTGGCGCTTCCATGGGCGTCATCCGGTTCCAGGGGAGGGGGCGATTAAGACTCGCTTGGTGGGGATGAGAGGACTCGAACCTCCACGGACGCAATGTCCACAGCGTCCTGAGCGCTGCGCGTCTGCCAATTCCGCCACATCCCCACCCAACTGCTTCATAGTTTAGTGAGCGAGCCCGAGGACGTCAAGCTAGGAAGAAAGGGACCTCGGTGGGGGAGAGGGATCGCTAAGGCCGGAGGGAAAGGGCACGGGGGCGACCCTGGGGATCGCCCCCGTTGTCCCTTCACCAATTGATACGCGCGCCGAATTGCACAATCCGTGGATCGTACGCGCCGTTATGGCCGCTGATGCGACCGAAGTTGACGCTGTTGATGTCGGTCGTCGGCGCGCCGAAACTCACGGCGTTGAAGAGATTGAAGAACTCAGCTCGGAACTCAAAGGTCATCGCCTCGGTGATCCGAACGCGCTTGAGCAAGTTGAAGTCGAAGCGCCAATAGCCGGGCGTGTTCAAGATGCCGAACCCGAGCGAGCCCAACCGTCCGGGCTGCGGGTTGGCGAAGATGCTCGATGAGGCACGCCCATCGGGCCCAATCAGCGAGGGATCGAAGTAGAAGACGCCGGAGCCCGTCTTGCGCACTCGGGTGAGCTTCTTCAAATCTTCCGCCGTCATCCCGATGAGGTCTACGGTGTTGCCGCCCGAACGCCCCACGCGATTGATCGTCCCACGCCCGGAGAAGATCGAGAGCGGTTGTCCCGTATAGGCGATGAAGATCCCACTCATCTGCCAGTTGCCGAAGAGTTTGTCCACCCATCCGCTTGTGTTCAGGAAGCGCTTGCCCGAGCCAAAGGGTAGCTCGTAGATGAAGTAGGCGTTGACCCGGTGCCGCGTATCGAAGCTCGCGCGTCCATACTCGTAGCGCGGATCGCGCAGGGTGATGAACGCCGCGAAGTTCGTGCTCGATCCTCCGAAGTCCGTGAGCGCTTTGCCAAAGGTGTAGTTGGCGTTGAACTGCAATCCCCGCGAGAAGCGCCGACGGACCTCCACCTGCAGCGAGTGGTAGTTGGACGAGGAGCCGTTGGTGATCAGGTCCGAGAAGAACGCTTCGGGATTGACGACGAAGAAGTTGATCGGGAGATTGCCCCGTGGGCCGGTCAGGGCATTCAGGAAATTCAGGAAGAGTTGACTGGCCAGCTCTCCCGCTTCATTCTGGTCTAGCCGCAGGATGAAGGTCGAGTTGCCGAAGCCCGAGGAGAGTGGCAGCCCAGCAAACAGCGTCTCGAAGATCGGCAGCGGGACCTGCCCGGGCAATCCCTGATTATCAAACCGAGCCCCGCGTCCCTGGGCCCGACTGATCGCCAGGTTCCGTTGGGCGTTCAGGAACTCTTGCAGGAAGCCGTTCTCGAAGATGTTCGTCTCGTTGAGGTCAATGCCGCGCCAGAGCTTCACCCCGCGATTACCGACGTAGCTGATCTCCAGGGCCAGATTGGGTGTCAGCTCGCGTCCGTAGCTGAGCGACCACGTTTGCACGTACGGTGTGCGCAGGTTCTCGGCGAAACCAAAGATACCGCTGGTCCGACTCGTGCGGAAGTTCTCGAGTTGCGGGATCGGTACCTGGAACGTCGGTACGGTCGGTTTCGGCCATCCGTTGCGCAGCGAGGTGAAGTTCGCCCCGCCCTGAATCCCTTGCGCAGCCGTCGTCAGCGAGATCGTCTTGGTGAACCCCTGGTTGCTTCCCAGGGCATTCGTGATCACGCTCACGCTCTCGAGCGAGTAGGCGATCGAGTACCCCCCTCGGATGACGCCCTTGCCCGGTCCTCCGAAGAAGATGCGGGTGAACCAATTCCGGCTCTGCGGCGACCAGGCCAGGCCAAAACTCGGTGCGAAGTTGTTCAAGTCTTCGTTGAAGAATTTCCGCCCGTTGGAGGAACTCGCCAGATCGAGCATCACCGGGGATCCGGTCATCACGCCGGGCCGGAAGAGGTTCCCCTTGCCAGAGATGCCGAAGTATGCCGCTTCACCCCCGACGGGCTGCAGCGCCAGCCGGTTCAACTGATCCGGCACGGTCATGTACTCGTATCGGATGCCGTAGTTGAGCGTCAGATTCGGGCGCGCGCGCCAGGAATCGGAGAAGTAGAAGCCCCAATACCGCTGCCGAATCTGATTGCGGAAGAACTCGCCCTCGACGAAGCCCGACTTCGGGTCCTTCACGTTGAACGTCTGCGAGACGCCGGCGATCTGCCCGATGAGGATCGCATAGACGTTTTGCGCCAGGGAGCGCGTCGCCGTCGTGCTCGCCGGGAAGGCCGCCGTCGGCAAGGGCGAGGGATTCGCCGTGCCGAAGCCAATCGTGAGCGTGGGGATCGTCCCGGTCGTATTCGTCGTCTGATTCCCGACAATCGAGCGGAAGTCGCCACCAAAGCGAAGCGTGTGTCGCCCACGAATCCAGGCGAAATTGTCGAGCCACTGGAAGTTCGACGTGTTGCGCCCGCTGGTGATCCCGATCAGATGCGGATCGGTGATCGTGGGGAAATCCAGCCAGTAGAACTTCCCCCCCAACTCGAAAGCGTCGAATTCGCGGCCGAAGATGACCGGAGCGCGCTGGAATCCAAATCGCGCTTCGTTCACCTTATTGGGGCCGAACGTCGAGCGCACCGCGAACGAGCCGGTCGAGCGCCAGGAATCTTGAAACCCGCCCTTCATGCCGGGGAACATCGGCTCGAAGCCGTTGAGCGTGTCGTTATCCGTGTCGAAGCGAACGAGGTGATAGATCGCTTCGGCCGTGTGCGTATCGTTGATGCGCCAATCCACGCGCCAGCTCGGTCGGATGACGCGGCTGAACGTCGGGACGTTCCATCGGAATCCGCCCGTGACCAGCCCGTCTCCAATCTGGAAGTTATTCGGCAGCGGATACCGCTCGTTGATGATCCGCATGATGAAGGGGTCCGGCCCGATGCCGCCCGCTTGGAAGAGATCCACCGTCCGAATCTGTCCGCTCGTGTCGCGATACCGGAAGATCCCCTGCCGCGCTTCGGCCGTCAGCACCGTGCGGTTTCGCGTGACTTCGCTCGCTGAGGTCGTGATGTCAAGCGAGGTGAACATGAAGATCTTGTTCTTGACGATGGGGAAGCTGGCGCGTCCGCCGAATTGATTGCGAATGAGCTTCTCACGCGGCGTGCCCGTCAGGTTGTTGAAGAACGAATTCGCATTCAGGACCGTGTTCCGGTGGAACTCGAAGAGGCTGCCGTGGAACTCGTTGCTGCCGCTCGGCGTCACCAGGCGGATGAAGACGGCACCGCTTCCGGTCGCCGAGGCATCCGTCGTGCTCGTCGTGATGGTGAACTGCTCGACGTTCTCCACTGTCGGCGAAGAGATGATGAAGAATCCGTCGCCCGAGCGGAGGAAGTTATCCTGTACATTGATCCCATCCTGCGTGATGTTGATGACCGATTGGCGCAGGCCATTGATTCGCGACGCCCGCTCGCCACCCGAGGTCGTGACCCCAGCCGCCAGTGTCGCCAGCGTGATGGGGTTGCGGGCGACCAACGGCATGTCCAAGATCGGACGCCGACTGATAACCGTCGTCAGCTCTTGGCTAGTCTTGCTGATCACTTCCTCGCCGGTCGAAGTGACGGTGACTTCTTCCACAACTCCTCCTACTTCCAGTTTGACATCCACCGAAGCGTAAACGGCCACGTCCACGCGAATGTTCTCGCGCACGAACTTCTTGAATCCCGGAGCCTCAACCGTCAACGTGTAGGTGCCGACTGGAAGGACCGGGAAGATGAACACACCTTGGGCATTGGTTTGCGTCGTCCACTTGGCGTTGGTGCCCGTGTTAACCACTTCCACCTTCACCCCAGGCAGATACGCGCCCTGTGGGTCTTGCACGGTTCCATCCAATCGCCCCGTATTGGCCTGTCCCCAAACGGTGGGGAAGAGCCCGAGCAGAAGAAGGAGCAAAATCACCGAAAGTCGTCTCAGCATACTGAGCCCCCCTCAGTTTGGTTTTCACCACTTCTTCCGTTCTTTTTGTAAGCAAATTCCATGCCACGACTCGCTGAGAAGCTTGGCGTCGAAATATCAATAACTTAAGGCAGCATTGGAAGGAAAGGACATCCAAATTTTCGGAAGAATTTTCCGAAAATTTGGAGATCGTTGGGGATATAAAGCCGACGGAGGGCGCGGCTAAGGCGCCTCAAGCGGGGAGAGTTCGCACCAGTGGACGCGCTCAGCAAAAAGGTCGGGGTGCCGGGCCTTGAGCCACTGGTGGCGCTGTTGATGGCAACTGGTGATGATGACCTGATGCTCGCGCGAGAGGTCATCCAGCAGCAGGCGCATGAGTCGGGCGAAGCGCTCATCGTCGGAGTTGGCGAACGGCTCATCGAAGATGAAGGGCAGTTGGCGCTGGCGCGAGAGGTAGCGACTGACGGCCAGGCGCGCGATCAAGCTGAGCTGCTCACGTGTGCCGAGCGACAGTTGCGAGCGGAGTTGATTCGTTTGCACGATGCTCGTGGACGTTTTGAGTTGGACGCGAGGCTCGAGCGTGCCCGGATCGAAATGGAGGGCCACGTAGTCGGTATTGAGCGTTCGGAGCAGTTCTTGTGAGATGCCCGTAAGGGCATTGGCCCATTGGCCGCGAATTTCACCTGCGATCTGCCTGAAGACGTCGAGGGCATATTCGGCAGCTCGCTTGAAGTTTTGGACGCGTTTGAGATGCCGCGTCAGCTCTTCCTGGCGTTCGAGCAGTTCGGGGCGCTGCTTCTCGAGGCGATCGAGCACAATGGCGATCTCCTTCTGAAGTTGCTGCAAGTCCTTGCGGAGTTCTCTCTCCCGGTCGTTCCATCGTTCGGCCTCGGTGGCATACTCTTCGGCAGAGCGCTCGGGCAGTTGGGAAGCAAGCGCGGAGTCTTCGGCCTCTCGCCGACGAAGGCTCTGGTTTATCCGCTCGCGACGTTCATGGAGCTCGGCAAGCTCGGGAAGCTCCTTCAGGTTTCGTTCCACATGCTCCAGCTCGCGCTTCACACGCTGCAGGCGGTCATGCTGCGCGACTCCCTCGCGGAAACGCTCGCTGGCAGCTTCCAAGTCTTCCAATGAGGGATTCGCCTCCGCGGGATCGATCACGCTGGCTTCCCGAAGTAGCGCGAGGAGGCTTTCGCGGTACTCCTGCTCCTTCTGCCGCGTGTTCTCCAACTTGGCCTCCGTGCGCGTGATCTGCTCCTCCAGCGACATCCGATCGCGCCTCAACTCGAACAGGCAGTCGAGATCCCGGTTCAGGCGTTCGATCTCCGCCAACGTGGGCTCGGCGCTTGGACGTCCAGATCGCTCTAGGAACGTACGGAGAAGGTCTCGCTTCTGCTGGAGCTCACGCTCGTGTTCGCCAAGGGCGGCTTGCCCACGAAGCAGCGGTTGTAGCTCCGCCGTCAACGTCTCCAGTCGCGCGCAAGCGCGCGCCAAGGCTTCCAAGGAGTCCAATCCCGTTTGAGCGAGCAGCGGACGCACCTGTTCCTCAAGACGCGCGCGCTCGGCCTGAAGGCGCTCGATCTCCTGATCTAGGCGATCGGCTTCCGATTGGGCTCGTGTCCATTCGTGCCGGCGATGGGTCCGGGCAGCGTGGCGAAGGAAGAGCCAGAGGGCGAGTAACAGCGAGGTCGGGAGGCCGAAGAGCATGCCCACGCGATCGAAACCAAAGAGGAGCGCGAGCGAAGTGGCGACGACTCCCACCAGCATGGGGGGGAATACGGATCCCGCCCATCGGTGCTTGCGATCGCGCTCTCGCTCGATCTCCGCACAGAGGGCCAGGTGTTCTTGCTGTCGCTCCTTGAAGAGTTGGCTCTGGCGTTCGAGATCGCGCCAGCGCGCATGGGCGTCGAGCACCTGTCGGCGTTCCTCCAGCTCGAGCGCGCCGACGTGCTTGCGCCAGTGCTCGAGCTCCTCCAGGGACATGCCGCGCTCGGCGAGCCTCTGTTGCTCGGCCTGCACCTTCTGCTGATCCTGGTGAATCCTCTGCTGAAGCTCTTTGTACTGTTCGGCAAGCACGTCCAGCTGCCGACGCTCTTCTTGAGTGAAAGACGCCAGCGGGCCAAACTGTTCCTCCTTCTGCCGCATCTCGGCGCATTGGCGATGTGCGCGCTTCAACTCCTCTTCGATCTTCGCGCGCTCGTGCGCGATCTGTCGGAGAGCCCCCATCCACCGCTCCAGGTTCACAAGCCGCGCGGCCGGGAACGTCTCGTAAGGGGCGAGCGCTTTGGCGTCTTGCTGCAGGCGACAGCGCTCCGCCTCCAGTTCTTCCCGCCGCTGACGCCATCGTTCCAGCTGCTCATATTCGGCGCGCTCGCGCAAGTAGTGCGCGAGCCGCTGCTGCCGGCGCGCATCTTCAATCTCTCGCTCGATCTGGCAAATTCGGTCAAGCTTCGGCTCGACTTGATGGCGCTCGCGTTCCAAACGTTTCAACTCCTCCATAATCTCTCGGAGCTCATCCTCGGTGCGCTTGATCTCGGTTTCGATTTGCAGCAGGCCTTTTCCCATGCGCGATGCGGGGAACTCACGAAGCGCTTGCTTCAAAGCCTCTATGGCTTCGTCGGCCGTTCGATCTCCAGCTTCGGCATCGGCAATCCGTTGCAGTTGCTTAGCCAGTCCGCCCAGATTGGGGAGCGCGTGCAGCGCAGCTTGGCGCACCAAGCACGTGTTCAGGAATTGATCGCGGGAGAGGCCGAGGAGAATCTCCCCGATCTCCTTTTGCCGTTGCGCGAAGTCCTTCGTGATCTCTCTCCCCCCTTCGTCGAGGTTGAAGACGCGCATGCGGCCGCGCGCGAAGTCCCGAAAGATGCGCAAGCGCGTCCATCCGCGACGACCGAGGGCGCGCACGTCCAAGCTCACCTGATAAGGTCCGCCGTCCTCGGGGCGATAGGTTTCTTTCTCCGAGAGCACCTCTGAGGTCGTGCGATCGCGAGGGGGGAAGCCGTAGAGCGCGGCCACGATGGCCGCGACGATCGTGCTCTTGCCAAACTCGTTCTCCTCGATGAGGAGGTTAGCCTTCTCCGGATCGAAGACGATCTCGCAATTCCGCAGTTTCCCGAATCCGAGGAAGCGAAGGCGTTCGATCTTCATCCGCTCTCCTCCTCTGGGGCGATCCTCGCCGAGCGCGGTGTCGGGAGAGAAGCCATTCGGTTCGGGAGCGAGCGCGCATTACTCCTCATAGATCGGCTCCACCTTTCCTTGGATGAGGGCGTCAAGACCATAGTACAGCGCCCGTTCGAGAAGAGCGCGTTCATTTTCATCCGCGGCCGCTGCGATGCGCCGTCGTATCTCCTGAATGAAGCGCCCCTGGGTCGTGCGCGGATCGTGGCCTTCCAGATCGTAAGCTGGACGTGTGAGATCGGCGACGGCCAGATGGAAGTACTCGTGCTGGAAGCTCTCGGTGAGCGCTGAGGCACGAAGGCCACGAGGAAGTCGTCCGGTCAATCGGAGGAAGACGACGTCCGAAGCGCGGGCGCCGCACTCGCGCAGTCTCTGGCCGATGCGCTCGCGCACCGATACCTCGCTTTCGGCACCGGTCACGTCCACTTCCACATCGTGGATCGTCCGTTCGTCCACCCGGATCTTCTCCAGCGCGACGATGCCTCGGTCGTCAAGCTCTCCGAGAAGCGCGAAGTGAGGGCCGGCCTCGGAGAGATAGCGGCCGGCGAGACACCCTGCGTAAGCGGCGCGTATGCGTCCCTCATCATCCACGATCTCCGCGTAGTGGTGGTAGTGACCGAGGGCCGCGTAGGAAAACCCTTGCCCGAGCAACTCCGCGCGCGAGAAGGGGGCGGTCAACAGCTTGCCTTCCTCGAAGCGATCTCTCCCTGCGTATTCGATCCATGAGCCGTGGAACAGGAGCACGCTCACCGAGGCCGGAGGACGCGGGATCGGTTCCTGCAAAAGTCGTTCCTCGATGGAGACGTTCTGCACGAACGCGCGTCCGGTGATGGTGACCTCAGGGCGCGTGGGGTGGCGAACCGTCGTGAACGCGTGGGACCGGAAGATATGGACGTTCTTCGGCCACACGCGCATGCCCCGCGCGCGCAGGACGTCCTCGTTGTAGAACGAGGTCGGCGAACAGAAGTCGTGGTTGCCCGGAGCGATGAAGACGGGGATGGAATCGAGCGACTCAAAAGCCTCGATCACGCGCGCGAGGGTCTCGGCCGAGATCGCCTCGTCATCCCAGAGATCGCCCGGGATGAAGAGCGCTTCGACCTCGTGCTCGCGGGCCAGGCGACACGCTTTCAGCGCCGCCTCGGCGATCTCTTGGATCCGCTGCGCGCGTTTCTCCCTGGGCCAGGCCAGGCGGGAGCCGGTCAATCGGGAGTCCAGATGGACGTCGGAGAACTGCAGGAATCGAAGCGTCGCGACCATGCGGCTTGTCCTCATTCATGCGGTGTCCCGCTCGACCAGGGGGAAGACCGGCGAGCATCCCTCACTTCACGCTGATATTGTAGGCCTTGATCTTGCTGTTGAGCGTCGTCGTGTTCATGCCGAGCAAGCGCGCGGCACGGCTCTGGTTGCCGCCGGTGATCTCCAGAGCGCGCCGAATGAGGCTGATCTCGAACTTGGCGACTTCGTCGTAGAAAGAGATGCCTTGCGCGATCGGGATATCCCGCGTGATGTCGTCCGTCTTCAGCCGATGGAGAAAATCTTCAGCAGCGCGCGGGTCCAGGATCTCATCGGGCAAGCAGTCGAGCGTGATCCGATCGCCGCGGGCGATGACGACGGCCCGTTCGATCACATTCTCCAGCTCTCGCACATTACCTGGCCACGGATACTCCTCCAAAGCGCGCAGCACTTCCGGATCCAGCTCAGTCGAGATGTTCCGATTGTTCTCGGCGTTGAATTTTCGGATGAAGTGCTGGGTGAGCGGGAGGATATCCTCTTTCCGCTCCCGCAGCGGCGGCAGATGGATCGTGATGACGTTGAGGCGGTAGAAGAGGTCTTCGCGAAAGCGACCTTCGCTGACGGCCTTTTTGAGGTCGATGTTGGTCGCGGCGATGATCCGCACGTCCACTCTCCGCGTCGTCGTATCGCCGACGGGGGTGAACTCCCGCTCTTGGATGACGCGCAGGAGCTTGGCCTGGATGTCGAGGCTGATATTGCCGATCTCGTCCAGGAAGATGCTGCCGCCGTCGGCGATTTCGAAGCGGCCTTTTTTGGCAGCGATCGCGCCGGTGAAGGCTCCTTTGACGTGGCCGAAGAGATCGCTCTCCAGAAGCTCCGGAGAGACGTTGCTACAATTGACGGCGACGAATTGTCCGGTCTCCGCGCGCGGGCTCATGAAGTGAATGGCACGCGCAATCAGCTCCTTGCCCGTTCCCGATTCGCCTTGGATCAGGACGGTCGAACGGGTTGGAGCCACTTGCGCGACGAGATCGAGCACCTTGCGCATCTTCGGACTGCGGGCGATGATCTGGCGCAGGGCTGAGCCTTGGCGGAGCGTCTGGCTCAGGATACGGCGCTCTTCGTCTTTCCGTCGGCGGCGAATGCCAGCTTCGACGATCTGCAGAATCTGATCGTTCTGGAACGGCTTGCGGATGCAGTTGAACGCGCCCAGCTGCCAGGCGGCCATCGCCGTCTCGAACGTCGCGTAGGCGGTGATGATGACGACGACGGCTTCCGGATCGATGCGGAGCAACTCCTGCAGCGTCGCGATGCCTCCCATGCCGGGCATGGAGACGTCGAGCAGAACGAGATCATACGGGCGCTCGCGGAATTTCTCTAATCCCTCTTCGCCCGTGCGCGCGACGTCCACGCGATACCCCTCAGCCGAGAGGAGACACTCCAGGACATCGCGCATGACCTCTTCATCGTCAATGACCAGGATCGTCCCCTTGCGCCCCATAGCTTTCTCAATGGTAGCACAGAGGGCGGGAGTGAAGGAATCGTTGGACTCGGCCGGCGTCCGCGCGCGGGGGCGTCAATCTCCGACCGCGGCCGCGCGATCACGGGGACGAAACATCCGCTCGAGCGCCGGCAGCGCGATAGTGAAGCGCGTGCCTCGGCCGACTTGACTCTGGACGAAGATGCGCCCGGCATGCTCCTGAACGATGCCATAGCTGAGCGCCAAGCCTAAGCCCGTTCCTCGTCCCACGCCCTTGGTCGTGAAGAAGGGATCGTAGATGCGGGCGAGGTGCTCGGGAGGGATGCCCACGCCCGTGTCTTCGACGTCCACGCAGACCTGGCCATCGCTCAGATAGGCGGCCAACGTGAGCCGTCCACCCTCGGGCATCGCATCGCGGGCATTCAGGATGAGATTCATGAAGACCTGTTGCAGCTTCGTTGCATCACCGAGGATCGGCGGCAGCTCCTCCGCGTAGCGTTTCACCACCTCGATGCGCGTGTCGCGCAGTTGCGGCTCCAGCAGTTGGAGCGTATCTTCGAGGACCTTACGGATGTCGAGTTCGCTGACGGTCGGGCGCTCCATGCGCGCGAAGTTCAGCAAGTTCTGGACGATCTGCGAAGCGCGCAGCACCTGGGTCTCGATCTTCTCCAGAAGCGCGCGGCGCGGATCATCGGTCGGGAATTGTTTGAGCAACATCTGGGTGTAGCTGGAGATGCCGGCCAACGGAGTGTTCACTTCGTGCGCGACGCCAGCCGCCAGCAAGCCCAGCGAAGAGAGCTTCTCGCGCTGTTGCAGTTGTTCTTCCAGCCGCACCCGATGCGTCAAGTCTTCGAGCACGAGCAAAGATCCCGAAGGTGCGCCAGGGCCCATCCGCAGCGGCACGATCGAGACGTTGAGCACGAGATCGCGCTCGGGATCGGCACGCCACCGGAATTTGTAGATGCTCCGCGCCTCGGGCACCGCCCATCCATAGGGCTGCGTGACGTCGCGCAGGGCGCGAATGAGATCAGCATCCAGAAGCGCCTCAATCGGACGATCGAGCGCCTGCGGCCGCGCGATCCCCAGCAGCTCTTCCGCCGCCGAGTTCCACATCGTGACGCGCCCCTCGGGCGTGAGCGCGATGATCCCCACGTTGATGGATTCGATGACGCTCTCGCTGAAGTCCTTGAGCTGCGCCAGTTCGGCCGCGCGCTCAGCCTGCTCGCGATAGAGGAGACTGTTCTCAATGGCGACGGCGATATAGCCGGAGATGACGCGAAGCAGCTTCACCTCCTCCGACGTGAGGAGTTGAGCATCGAGCGGGCGACCGAGCGCCAGGATCGCAATCGCTCGATCGTGAATCGAGCAGGGGACGAAGTATTGCAAATCATCCACGCCGCGCACGAAGGCCTCTGGGAGCCAAGTCGTCACATCGCGCGCGAGGACGCCACCAGGACCGCTCTCGGCACAGACGATCCGCCCGAAATCCGGAGGCAACTGCAGCTCGTCCTCGCGCACGCCGCGCGAGCGCGCCAGACGATAACCGGCCGCACCCCCCGCATCCTCGATGAAGATGGCGACCTTCTCCACGGCGAAGGCTCGCTGCATCCATTCGACCGTTTGCTCCAGGAGGGCCGGGAGGTCCGTCGTCGCCGAGATCGTGCGGATGAAGGCATCGAGGTTACGACGAGCGCTGTACCGCTCACCATAAAAGAGCCGATCCATGCGCTCCATGAGCCAGTTCTTGATCGGAGCGAAGAGCATGGCGATGGCGAGCACACCGCTGACGGTAACCGCTTGAATGATCCAGCCCGGAGCATTGGGCACGAGCGCCGTGATGAGCGCCGCCCCTTTGCCGATGAGGATCAAGTAGACGCCGGCCACCGACGCCGTCGCCAGGAAGTGGACGAAGCTTCGCCGCACGATCACATCCACGTCCATCAACCGATAGCGCACGATCGAATAGCCGAACGAGAGCGGGATGAAGATGAGCGGTCCAATGGCCAGTGCTTCCACAAGCGGCGAGACGTTAGGCGTGGCGAAGTAAGTATACAGCTCGTAGGCTGTGAAGGGGACGATGCTGATGCCCAGTCCCCAGACGATCCATTTCATCTGCTGGCGCAGAATGGGCGTCTCGGCTTTGAGGAACGTCCGGAACAGTAGACCTCCACCCGTGAGGAAGCAGGCGAGGAATTGCACAAGCGCCGCCGCGTCCAACTGCGCGCGCAGCCGCAGCATCGATTCGCCAGGCGGTCGCCAACCGATTGCCAGAGCGATCTCTAGAGCCAGGAGGATCAAGGCTGGTGCGTAAATCGCGACGGTGGCGGCACGCCGTCGCGCGACGATCTGCCGCTTGAGGGGGAAGAGCGCCGCGAAGTGGAGAAAGAGGGGAGCCAGAAGCAAAAGCGCCGCATTATCGGCGAGGAAGATGATCTGATCCAAGCGATCGAAGGTCTCCGTGAAACTGTAAAAGTGCACGACAAAGGCCATCAGGCAGATCAGGTAGAAATGGCGCACATACGGTGCCGTTCCCTGCTTGAGCAGCAAGTAGAGTCCGATCACCAGGTAGACCAAACCAATGGCCGCCAGATACAACCCTCGCCCGAGCTTCTGCGGCTTGGCCGCCAACTCCGGAATGTCCGCCGCCCATGTCGAACGATCGCCGTAGGCGTTCTCCCGTTCGAGCACATACGAGATCGGGGCGCCCACGCCAGCAGCATCCAGATAGATCTGCACGTCGCTTGCGCGCGCGACGGCATCAAACTGCGACCCACCGTTCAGGCTGATTCCCACCAGATAATCGCCTTGGCGTACCCCCGCGCGCGCCGCTGGTCCTTGCGGATCCACCACGGCGGCTATGACACCACGAGGCGAATCCGCCCAGATCACCCCATCGTATGGAATTTGAGGCCGTTGAAGACGAGAGTGGAGGTTGAGGGTCCCCAGCAGGACCAATGCGCCGGTCACAAGCAGGAGGAATATCGTTTGTCGGCTCAACCTCCTCGGCATCATCGCCGTTGAGGAAAGCAAATGGCGTTCCGCAACCAAGCGATTGAGAGTAAACGCTGCGGTTCCAATCGGTTCTCCAGAAGTCGCTCCGGAAGGGACCGCCGAGAGACTTCCATTTTTTCGGAAATTCCTTCCAGATTTTCGGAAGCCTTCGCGCGAGTACGCGCCAGACCGTTCATGGCAACGATTCAAGCAGGGCTCAGAACCGCACGGCGAGGCTGCCTCGGATCAGGCGTGGAGTGCGAACGAGCACGAGCGCGTTCCCATCGGCGCCGGCATTGTGAACCCACGCAATGACGTTGCGCGCCTCGATGATCGCTTCCCATCGGCCGGGCAGGAAAGCGAAAGTCGGAAGCTCCTGCGCGATGACCAGCGTCACCCCAGGGTCCAGAAGCGGCAAGCTGGGGACACCCTCCTCCATCGGCTTCTCCCCAAGCGACGCGATCAAAAGTGACAGGACCTCTGGCGAGAGGTTGTAGAATGGATCCGATTCGGTGACCGTCCATCCCCATCCCGCGCGAAAATGAGCAGCCACTCGAGTGCGCGTGCGCACAAGCGTCGCATCCACGCGTCCGGCGAACAGGTGGAAATCCCCTTGAGCCGCTGCTCTCAATGCCTCAGCCGGATGTGGTCGCTTGTGGCCGAACGCATACCCAACAGTCGCCCTCATCGTTCCTCCCAAGGAGCGGGTATAAAGGACGCGAACACCGTGTTGGGATCCCCCCTCGCGCGCATTCCCGTCGCGGGTCTCTCGCACGGCGGAGGGAAAGGCGTCGCTCGTGGGGATCGCGCTCTGGAAGACGGCGATCTCGATCGTCTGAGTCCCTCCAAGCGTGCGCTCGACGCCGATATGCCAATGATGGCCCTCGTCTCCGACACGGCCATCGTTTCGAACCTGAGGTGGGATCGGATACGAAGCGGGAAGCATCCGTCCTTCAGAAGTGAGATCGGTCTGCGCGTCTTGGATGGTGAAAGGGAGGAAATTCGCTTTGATACGCATGTGGTCGGTGGCGCTCCATCGCACGCCGAATCGCGGAGCCACGCCCCAAAAGCCGTGACCACGAGTGGTGGTCCGTTGTACGTCGACCCCGCCGATGAGCGAGAGCCCAGGGAGCAGGTGCCACTGGTCGGCAATCCGAAGCTCCAGACGCCGCGCCTCAAGAGCCCGTGGTGCTTCCGAAGCCGCGCGCCATTCGGTCACAGCGATCACCGTCTTCAGATAATGCGTCGGGAGTGGCCTGGTGAGGGCTCCTATCTCCCATCGTCCCGGATATCCCCCAAACCCATTCGTTTGCGCTGCCACTCCCAGTTCAAGCCGGGGACCGATCTCTTGCAGGAACGCGAGATTCATCGCGCTGCCGGCCGACGGGCGGGGGAAGAAACCGCTGGTGACGATCGCCTGTCCGCGCCACCGCCCCTCAGGAACACGAGCCGTGAAGTGCTCTGGTGCCTCTCCTTGCTTATTGAAGCGGAGCACCGGGCGACGCGAGGCGCGGACTGCCCATCGGTAATCGTCGCGATCCTGGCGTCGTTCAGCCAACGTCTCCGTCCGTCGCAGCTCGAAATCAAAACTGAGCAGGACCTGTGGCTTGATCTCGACAACCTGAGCCACGGGGAGGAACCCCCGCGCTTCCGCGCGCACGCGGTAGACTCCCGGCGCCAGCCTCTTCACGAGATACTTCCCCTCCATGTCCGTGCGCGAGGTCTTCAGGGGCTGACTTGGGGCATCGGCCGGAAGCAGACGAACGATCGCACCGATGATCGGATTCCCCGCTTCATCCCGGACAAGCCCCGTGATCCCGCCAAAGGAGCGCGCTTGCGAAAGCGCGCTTTCCGGCATTCCCCAAAGGGTGAGGAGCAGAACCAGGACGATGGGCGACGGTTTCCTCCACATATTTCCCCCTCTCCAGAGCTTCATTTGTCCCCGAGGGGATCGAGAGCCCAAATATTCGCGCGGGGCCTTAGCGAAGGCAGAAAACGGGCGCGGCATTCGGTTTCGGTCGGCCGTCATAACCGATGAGATTGTGCCCAACAGGCGCGCGCCTGTCAAGCGCCAAACTTCTTGGGACCGACCACGTCAGCTCTCACTTCGTCACCTCCGGCCAGCGGGTTTGATAATGGCACTCGGCGCAGTAGGTGATGATGCGTCCAAAGAGCATCACGGCGAGCATCGCATCCTTGCGATCGGCTTGATTCTTCACCGACTGCGTGTCGCGCGCCAGATTGCGCGAGATGTTCGCCAAATCAGCACTCGCCTCCAACTTCGCATATTCCTCGGCGAGTCGAATGAGGGTCGCGGCTTGCGCGCTCAATTCCTGAAAATCGGCGTCGGTGAATTTCGCCTCGACGGCGCCCGTGTAGATCTTACTATGCAAGATGCGATAGGCTTGTCCCATTTCGATCATGTTCTCCTTCTTCGAACGCTGCCGCGGTGCATCGGCGCGATGTGGGGCGCCAAGCAGCGAGCCCAGGGCGAGCATCCCGACCACGATCCACCCGATCCCCTTCATGATCGCCACCTCCTGATTGGAGTCTTCGTTCGGGAGCTAGTGTAGCACACCGGCGGAGCTTTCTTCGAAAGGCCTCCCCCATCGCCAGCTTTTCGAAGCCCGGGCGAAATTGCCCTTGCCAGACCGAGTGAAATCGGGTATAAGGGAACACTTCGAGTTTCGATCGCGCGGAGGGAGATGTATGGCTTATACGATCGCGGAACCGTGCATCGGCACCAAGGATACGGCGTGCGTGGATGTCTGCCCGGTGGATTGTATCCATCCGGGGAAGAACGAGCCGGGATACGAGATCGTCGAGCAGCTCTACATCAATCCGGAGGAATGCATCGACTGCGGCGCTTGTGTGCCCGCCTGTCCCGTCGAAGCGATCTTCCCCAACGACGAGGTCCCCGAGAAGTGGGCCTTCTATATCGAGAAGAACGCTGATTACTACGCACTCTCGGCGGCGGAGTTTCAGGCCAAGTGGAACTCGCCGAAGCCCGAGTGAGCCGGCGCGCGCTGTAACCGGAGAGGGGGTATCCGATTGGCCTCTCCGAATGACGCCTAGGGGAGAGGCCTCAAATCCTCTTTTTACTTACCTGAGGCGTGGCTCCAAAAGGAGTTCGAGGAGTCGGAGCACATCCTGAAAGTTGATCGCCCCATCTCCATTCACATCGGCCATTGGCGTGGGGGGCGCCTTCCCAGAGAGGATGTGAAGCAAGAGTTGGAGATCTCGTCCATCGAGGCGCCCGTCGCCGTTCACGTCTCCGGGCTGTTGGTGCGGGGATGCCACGATGCGAAAGGGCTTGCTCTCCGCTAGAGCGAAGCCGATGTCGTTGAAGGCGAGGATAGCCAGACGTGCCGATTCAGTCGAGATCTCGGGGACGATCCACACCAGGCTGCGCGTTGGGGCTGGAAGTGCGCTGGCGATCACAAGCGGCAGCGCGCCCGCGCGTGGGAAGAAGAGTACGTCGAATGACGTCGCGTTGGACGACGCCTCCCAATGGATGATAATCGGCTGTCCGGGGCGAAATGTCTCCCCGCCGCGCGGGAAGCGCAGCGTCGCCGTCGGATAGGAGGGGGGGGCGATAGTGGATTCCGTCGCGTAGATCCAATCGCCCAACCGCGTGCCATCGCCATCGGCAGCATTCCCCGTCGCGTACAATGTGATCGGACCGAGGTCCCGATCCGGCGCGCGCCAGGCGACCACCCATTGGGCTTGATCCCGCTTTCCGGCGAACGTCCCTTCCCGCGTATGCTCGATGTAGAGACGCCCGTTGGGACCCTCAACCAGTTGCGTGTGAAGTGGGTCGGTGACGAGCAGTTCGCCAGCCGGTTTGGAGGTATCCGCCACAAGCGCCGTCAATTGGAATCCCCATCGGCGCTGACCCGCGTGTTCGAGCCTCACGACGATCGTCATGATTTGGCCGGGTTCATAACGGGCCGGATGCTCGAGGATCAGCTCACCCGGCCCTCGGTTGGTCTCTTCACCAAACGAATCGTGGCACTCCGTACAGGTGCCTTCGCCCGGAGCTTGAGTAAATCCCGGCGGTGGACCGGTCGAGAGGCCGAAGGCCACAAGCCCTGTGGCAAGAAATCCCAGGACAAATGCCACAAGATATGACGCGCGCGCGAGAGGTCTTCGATGGCGAGGCCCATCGCTCTTGGGCACAAAGCGGCACATGGCGGGCGGGGCGGGAGAATCCTCAAACCTGTAGGACATCGAGCAGCTCGAAGGCGCCGCCCAGGATCTCCCGTGAATCCACAAGAAACCACTTCTCCAGGATCGTCGCGTAGGTCGAGCGGAAGTCAATCGCTCGAGCGGAGAACTTCGGATCGCCCAGTCCAGGATTCAAATCTTCCGCACGCAGGCTCGGATGCTCGCCCATGATCCCGCCCTTGACGCGCGTCCCGATGAGGAACTGCGGGCCCACGGTTCCGTGATCCGTGCCTTGATTTCCGTTCTCGACGACTTTGCGACCGAACTCCGACCAGGTCATCAGGAGGACGCGGTCGTCAAGTCCAAGGCGCACGAGATCCGCAAAGAACGTGGTCACGGCCTCCGAGAGTCGAGCCAGAAGGGTCGCATGCGGCGTCGCTTGCGATTGATGCGTGTCGAATCCTCCGATGCTCACATAGAGGATGCGCGTCCCGAGGTTCGCTGCGAGAATTTGCGCGACCTGTTGCAAGGCCCGCGCCAGGGGATTTTGCTGGTTGTACACGATGGCGGGATCAGGCTTGTAGCGCTGAATGCCGGATTGAAGCCTCTCCACGCTCTCGTAGGTATCAAGTGCGATGCGCTGGATCTGCTCGCGAAGCACATGTTCCGAAGCGGCCTCTCGATTCAGGGCCAAAAACGCTTGCATCTTGTTCTGATGATCGCCCGGCGGCTGAGTGCGGAATTGATAGTTGACCACGTTGCCTATGGCCGGCACGAGCACACGTTCGGCGCGAAGCGTGAGCGGAAGCCGCACGCCGGCCAGGGAGACGGCCAGCAGGGGATTGTCCGGCGAAGGAAAAGCGACATCCAGGTAGTCGCCAAGCCAGCCCGTGCGCTTGCGGCCTTCTGGATCGGCCGTGTGCCAGATGTCCTGCGAAGCGAAGTGCGAACGATTCGGGTTCGGATAACCGACCGATTGAATAACCGCGACGTGGCCGCGGTCATAGAGCTCCTTCAGCGCTCCCATGTTCGGGTGGAAGCCGACGAGCGTCCCTGCTGCATCCGTCCCGACGGGCAAGATGTTGGCTTCCGGGATGGCCAACGTCGGCCGATACTGCCGATAGAGCGAGGCCGCCAAGCCGCTCAAGGGGATCACCGTGTTCAAGCCGTCATTGCCGCCATCCATCTGGATGACGACGAGGAGGCGATCCACCGGACTGAGCGCCGCCGCTTGCGTCAGGACGCTCTCAGACGCCGCGCGCACATGGTGCCAGAAGGCCTGTTGGCTGAGCCCCACGCTCAGCACGGTCATCCCGCTCCTCTTGATGAACTCGCGACGCGTCGTCTTGCTCATATGTGCCTCCTCAACTCAATTGGAAGTCCGGAGCCGCGAGCATCAGGTGGATCAGCCCGCGGATCTTCAGGCTTGCGACATTGTTCCCATTCGGGATCGGAGCCTGCAGATACCCGATGAGTGCCTCTCGCGCTTCGGCCGATGGGACAGCCTGCCACAGCAGACGGGCGAAGAAATCTACGACTTCGCTGTAGCGCCCCTGCGACAGGGCTTCCTGCAGTCCCGCCTGCGCGAGGAGCCGCGTTAGGTCTATACCCCCTTGGGCGACTTGAAGCGCCAGGATGTCATTGGCGAAGTTGAAGCGCGCCAGGATCGAAGTCGTCGAGATCCACGCCAGACCCTCCCGCCAGCCACTCACATCCGGGGGCGCGAAGAGTTGCTGCCCCATCTGGACCATCCCATTCTGCACCAGGCGCATTACGTTCTGCGAGGACGAGAGACCATCGGGTCGGCCCGTTGCGCGATCGAACGTGAGCAGGCGCACGAGGCTCACCACATACTCGGTCGGACTCTTGACGTGCGCGCGAAAGGCTCGCTCCGAGTAGAAGGCCTCGGAGACGAGATTCCCCGGCGTGAAGATCGTCCTGAGCATGTTACGAATGTTAAAGGGCGCTTCCCCATTGGCTCCATCGAAGACGTCAGCCAACGCGTTGATGATCTCCGGCTCCGGGTCATCATAGCCGAAGAACTTGAAGAGCCGATAGCCGAGGAATCGCCCAACGGCGCTTTGCTTCTGTCCAGGGTTCCGATGCTGCACGATATTGTCAAAGATGAAATCGGCATTGGTGCCGCCCCGCTTGCCCAGATGCTCATAGGGACCGAAGTCATGCCGCGCCGAGTCGAAGGAGAACACGCGCGGGAAAGTGAAGCCCACCGCACGCGGGAGCACGCGCCATCCCGTCAGCGCGCGCGAGGCTTGTCGGATGTCACGCTCCGTGTAGTTGGGGACCTTCGCTACGACGTCTTCGACGCCCATCGAGAAGAGTTCATGCAGCTCGCGCGCGTAGTTCTCGTTGCTGCCAACCTCGCTGTTCTTCTTCACGTTGAACTGATTGTCGAGCCAATAGAGCATGGCCGGGTCCTTAGACAGATACTCCAACATGCGGCGGAAATTTCCCACAGGAAACGGGTTCCTCGGCGCCGGCCTCAGGAGCTGCCCCGTATCGGGATCGAAATTGCCCCGGAAGTTCTCATTCTGCAGATAGATCTGCTGCCAAAACTCTAAACCCCCGACCGACGTCGCAAAGAGCCCGTGCCAGAAGAGCACCATCTTCTCCTGAAGTGGGCGCGGCGTCGTCACCATCACATGAAGCCACCACCGCGTCAGCTTGTTCAGGAAGTCACTCCGCATCCGGTCGAAGTCGCTTTGAGGAAGGTCCAGAGCGGCGAGAATCTCCGGATCAGGTGGAACATCAGGGAATCGCTCGAAGTTCAAGAGGTCCTCGACCGTCGCCCGAAGGCCCCGTGCGGCCGCAGCGTCCAACTCATCAGGATGAGCAGTGAAGCCAGCCCGGCGAAGAAGGTGGGCGATCTTGTCATACTCGTCAAGCGGCATAATCCCCTCCTTGATCTGACCTCACCACATCCGCCTCAAAGAGACGAAGAACATGCCAAGAAAGTTTGGAAATTTTTCGATCGAAATTCCCAAGGGGCGCGCTATGCCGACGGAGGGGCCTCGCCTGCCCCGGCTGACTCCTCTTGGCGCGCCGCGCCCGATGCACTCAGGATAGCCGTTTTCAGGGTCCTCGCGATGCGAAACTTCAGTGCTGCCCGCGCCGGAATCTCGATCGGCTCTCCCGTCTTAGGATGTCGCCCCGTCCGCGCTCTCCGGTGCGAGAGGACGAGCTTGCCAATCCCCGGGATGGAGAAAATCCCCGTCGTCTTCACCTGCTCGGCCGCCAACGCCTCCAATTCTTCCAGAATCCGCTTGGCCGTCGCCTTGCTCAGGTCAAACTTCTGAGCCAAATGCTCGGCCAGCTCCATTTTCGTCAGTCCTCTTTTCATATCGCCTCCTTGGGAGCGTCCGCGAGGTCCGAACCCTCGCGGAAGCCCCACCCTATCGAGAGTTTTCGACCGCGTGGATTATACTATCAAGGAGGCGAAAAATCCCCAAGCTTTTTCGCCAATATATCGGCCCGCGGATCACGCCCCCTCTGCGCGTTCAGGCCGAGGGGAGAACATCCACGTGCTGGCTCCAACACTCTCTTGCCCAGATGAGTCGCCGGATCGGCGTGAGGACTCACGCTGCTTGTCCTCTTCGGAGGCCAGTTCGGTCCGACTCGGCAGCGGCTTACCGCTGTAGAGGCCCTCAATCCCGAAGCGGTTGAACTGTCGAATCCACATTCGAACGCGGCTTTCATGTCGCCCGATCCGTCGCGCGATATCCGGCGCCGAAAGTCCTTCGGCCGAAAGCAGCACAATCCGGGCTCGAAGGTAGTGATCGCGCGACGGTGGGTTTTTGATCCACTCCTCCAGTAGCTTCCGCTCTTCAGGAAGCGGCTGTCTGGCAAAAGTCGGTGTCATTCTCCACCTCCTCAATGTGTTTTATCGCGCTCTAGTTTATGATCAAGCACGGCGACATAGTATACTATCTTTGACTAAAAAGTCAAGCACTTAATTTTACTCATGCCTAGATCATTGATGTGAATTGCTTTTTGAAAATTGGGTCTAGGGCCGTGATCGGGACAATTCGCGAAACGGTGTTTTTTCCGGGCGCGTGCGATGATGTGTTGACTTTCGGCGGAGTTTCCTATACGCTCTTGGCCGTTGCTTCGCGGGGCTCAGAGGATCGGTGTGAGGACGGACCTCATGAGATGATCGAGAGCCGCAGGAGCAATGGAAAATTTTGGGAAAGGAGTAGACAGTGGCGATGCGAGAAACAGGACGCGTCAAATGGTTCAACAACAAGAAGGGGTACGGATTCATCGAGCGCCAGGAAGGCGGCGATGTCTTCGTCCATTATACGGCGATTAAGGCCGAGGGCTTCCGATCCCTTGAAGAGGGAGAGATTGTGACCTTTGATGTCGTGCGTGGGCCGAAGGGCCTACAGGCCGAGAATGTCGAGCGGTTGAGGTAGCGCTCGGGTTCACTTGTCCTCTGGCCCTGGGCCCTTTGGGCTCAGGGCCTTTTTCTTCAAGTTCATCGGCCTTAGCCCTGGCTGGGTTAAGAGCTGTAAGCCAGGCTTCGATTTCCTCCGGATTTTGCGTATAATCTCCCCTCTTTGACACTGCCATGGGGAGGTGCCGATGATGAGCCAGCTACCGGAGGGCATGGTTTTCGTGGCCGAGTCGGGAGGGATTGAGGAGTATCGCATGGCTAATGGGATGAAAATACTCCTCTCGGAGCAGAAAGCGGCCCCGGTGGTCGCCTTCATGGTCCTCTATCATGTGGGGTCGCGCAATGAGGCGGTCGGCTATACCGGGGCGACGCACCTTTTGGAACACATGCTCTTCAAGGGGACGCCGACGTTCAATGCGCGGCGGGGGACAGCGATCGCGACCGTCCTGCACCGAATCGGCGCAGTCTTCAATGCGACGACGTGGTTTGATCGGACGAACTATTACGAGGCCGTCCCTCGCGAGCATTTGGAATTGGTCATGCAGCTTGAGGCGGACCGCATGCGGAATGCGCTCATTTTGGATGAAGATCGGGAGCAGGAGCGGATCGTCGTGCGGAACGAGTTGGAGCGAGGGGAGAACGATCCGCTCAACGTCTTGGAGATTCACACCTGGGCGACGGCCTTTCGCGAGCACCCGTATCACCATCCGACGATCGGGTGGCGAAGTGATGTGGAGAATGTTCCGACGGAGCGGCTCCGAGAGTTCTACCACACGTTCTACTGGCCGAATAATGCGACGGCGATCGTCGTCGGGGACTTCGATCGGGAACAAGTGTTCCGCTGGTTTGAGCGCCATTTCGGAGCGATCCCGCCGTCCCCGCATCCGATCCCTGAGGTCTACACGGTGGAGCCGCCGCAGGAAGGAGAGCGCCGCTTCCTCATTCGGCGAGCGGGTGAGGTCGGTGCCGTGATGCTCGGTTATCACACGCCAGAGGCGAAGCATCCGGACATATATCCGCTGGCGGTGTTAGCGCGTCTTTTGGCTGGGGGGGTAACGACGCGCCTTTATCAACGGCTTGTGGATGGGGAGTTAGCCGTCAGCGTGCGGGCGTTCGCTTCGCATCTTCGGGATCCGGGGCTTTTCGAGATCACGGCCGTGCTTCGGCCAGGCATCGAGCATGCGCGCGTCGAAGGTGCGATTCGTGAGGAGATCGTGCGACTTCAGGAGGAGCGCGTGAGCGAAGCGGAGTTGGAGCGTGCGAAGAACAAGATCGAGGCCGAGACCTTCTACGCTCGGGATGGCGCGCTGCAGTTCGCGTTCGCTTTGGGGGAGGCGGAAGCGAGCGCCGACTGGCGATGGTTCATCGACTACGTCCCGAACGTGCGGCGGGTCACGGCGGAGGATGTGCAGCGCGTCGCCCAGGCGTATCTTCACGAGGACAACCTCACGGTCGGTTGGTTCGTTCCGAAGAACACGAGTGGACGGGGAGCGGCGAGCGTTGGTGAGCGGGGTGGGCATTCACTTCATCGTCCGGCGTTCTTCAGATCGGAGGCGTCGGCCGGAGCTGCAGGGCCTCCATCGGATCAATCCTTCGCCAAGCGCGCGGTCTCGTTCACCCTGTCCAATGGTGTTCGAGGGCTCATTCTGGAGAATCGCGCGAATCCGACTGTGGAAGTTCGGGCAGCGCTCTTCGCTGGTCGGGCCTTCGAGCCGGTGGAGCAGCCGGAGCTGGCCGCCGTGACGGCCTCCATGTTGATGCGAGGGACTGAGCGGCGGAGCAAGTTGGAAATTGCTGCGTGGTTGGAGGACGTGGGGGCGGAGGTGCATATCGGGGCGAATCGCTTCCTGGCGACGGCGAGCGCGACCTCTCTCAGCCAAGATGTCGGGCGTCTGCTGGAGACATTGGCGGAAGTGCTACGGGAACCGACGTTCCCCGAAGAGGAGCTGGTGAAGCTCAAGTCGCAAATGATCGGTCAGATTCGTCGGAGCCAGGAGCACACGGGCGTGCGTGCTTTCGAGCGCTTCTCGCAACTCCTCTACGACCGCTCGAGCCCGTTTTACGAGCCCTCGGCGTCCGAGCGCGTGGCGAGCATCGAAGCGATGACCGTCGAGGACGTGCGGCGCTTTTATCGTGCGCGTTATGGCCCGCGCCACTTGGTGTTGGTCATCGTCGGCGATGTTGGGGCGGCGGAGATCGCCGAGCGCATTCGGCAACAATTTGGCGATTGGTCTCCCGAACCGACCGAAGACCCGCGCGCGATGTGGGCGCGAATGCCGCGTGCGTCCTTGCCTGAGGCGCCGTTTCGCGAAGTGATCTACATGCCGGATAAGGCGAACGTGGACGTCATCCTTGGGCATGCGGGCCGGCTGCGGCGAACCGATCCCGACTATGTAGCGGCGATCATTGGCAATGCGGCCTTGGGCTATTCGACGCTCTCCTCTCGGTTGGGGGTGCGCGTGCGGGATCAGGAGGGGCTCACCTATGGGATCATCTCACGCTTTTTCGAGCCGAGCTTCTTGGACGGGCCGTGGGGCGTGAGCGTGACGGTCAATCCGGAGAACGTCGAGCGCGCCATAGCGTCCACGATGGAGGTCCTCACGCGCTATGTGGCCGAGGGGATCACTCCGCAGGAACTCGAGGATGAAAAGTCGGCCTTCGTGGGATCGTTCCTCGTGGGACTGGGGACCAATGGCGGGATCGCCGCGCAGCTACTTTTGGCCGAGGTCTTTGGGTTTGGGCCCGCGTATTTGGATCATCTGCCTGAACAGGTCCGGGCGCTCACGAGGGAGGAGGTGAACGCAGCGATTCGTACCTATCTGCATCCGGAACGGCTCATCACGGTGATCGCCGGAGAATATCGGGCGTGAGGGGGGATGCGGCGTAACCGGGACCTCTTGGCCCGACGTAGTAGATTCGGGAACCAAGATGGCACAAGCTGAGTTGTATAGAGCGTGGTGGCGGAGAAGCGCAATTCGGCGAACGAGCTTGTGCCCGACGACGAGGAGCTGGTCGAGCGGAGTCTGGCGGGCGATGCGGAGGCCTTCGAGATGTTGGTCCGACGCTATGGCCGAGCCGTCTACAATGTCGCGGGGCGCTTCTTCCGGCAGCCGGAGATGCGGGAGGACATCACGCAGGAGACGTTCTTGAAGGTGTATCAGGCCTTGCACACGTATCGGCGAGGGGCATCTTTCGAACGATGGCTGATGAAAATCGCCGTGAACGCATGCTATGATGAATTACGGCGGATGCAGCGGCGGCGGGAGTTCAGTTTGGCGGATCTGGCTGAGGACGAACGGACGTGGTTGGAGGAGGCCTTGGCGAAACCGGCGTTCGAGCTGTTTGAGCAGCAGCAGCAGAGCGAGGATGCGGCGGCCTTGGCCGAAAAGCTGCTCGCTAGTCTCTCGCCGGAGGATCGCTTGGTCATGCTCCTGTACGAGCGCGATGGACTCTCGACGGCCGAGATCGGTGAGCTGATGGGGTGGTCGCGCTCGAAGGTGAAGATCCGATTGTTTCGAGCGCGGCGCGCTTTGGACAAACGGCTGCGTCGGATGCTGCAGATGGCGCGGCCGGCATCGGCCTTGAAGGCGAAAGCCGACGAGCCGGAATCGCAGCGAGCGAACGAGAGATGACCTGCCGAGACATCCGAAAGCGCATGGCGATGTGGGTGCGCGCGGCCGACCCTGGGGAGATCGCCGGGGCGGAGCGAGAGGCGCTGGCAGCGCATCTCTCCGCATGTCCGGCCTGCGCCGAGGAGTTGCGGCTGCTGGCACTCAAGCGCATCTTGTTGCGGGCGACCCGAGCGCCGGAGGTCGACCCAGCGCCTTCGCTCTACGCGCGCGTGAGCGCGCGACTGCGTCAGGAGCGCGCTCGACCGGTCTTCTCCTTCTGGGAGGCAGCGCGCGCCTTTGCTGCCAGCGTCGTCATCGTGGCGATGCTCCTGCTCATGTTGCTTGTTGGAGCGAACGTCTATATCCACCAGCGGATTCCCGTCGAGCGGCGGGATTTCCTCTCGGCCTTGATGGAGCGTAACTTCTCGGAGGCCGAGCGCTTGGTCTTCACCGGGGAGGAGCTGAGCCAGGAGGGCGTGTTGAGCGCGCTTGCTGCTGAGCCGCGAGAATCGCGATGACTTTTCGCAATAGTTCATGGCGGGCTCGCTTAACGGTTTTAGGCGTTTTCGCGCTCGGGGTAGCGCTTGGCGCGCTGGCTATGGATTTCTATCAGCGAGGCGTTTGGGGACGCGGTCCTGCGGGACCGCCCTCGCGCGGCGAGAGCGCGCGCGAGCGACATCTGCAATATCTCGTCCGGGAGCTGAAGCTCACATCGCAGCAGACCGAGCAGGTGCGGCGGATCCTCGATGAGACGCGGCAGGAGTTCATGCAACTTCGTAATGAGATGCGCCCGCGATTTGAAGAGATTCGTCGCCGCTCGCGCGAACGGCTGCGCGCCGTTCTGACGCCGGAACAGCAGGCGAAGTTCGACGAGCTGATGAAGCGCATGGAGGAGGAGCGGGAGCGCCATCGCCGAGACGGGCCATAAGGGAGGGAGAATCGTATGGAGCGAATGAGAGTCCTTTTGACGAAAAAACGGATCGTGATCCTCTCGCTCGCGCTTGTGGTCATCGTTGGAGGGATCCTCTCGTTGACGGTCTTCCGACAGCGAGCGGCTGCGAGCGAGTTCTTCACCGCGAAGGTGGATCGTGGGCCCGTGCGCAACGTCGTCAACGCCACGGGCACGGTCCAGGCGGTCGTGACGGTTCAAGTGGGGAGCCAGGTCTCCGGGCAAATCCAGGCTCTGTATGCGGACTTCAATTCCGTCGTCAAGCGGGGGCAGCTGTTGGCCAAGATCGATCCTCGCAACTTCGAGGCGCAGTTGGAGAACGCGCGGGCGAATCTGGCGGCCGCTGAAGCGCGCGTGCGCACGGTGGAGGCGGAATTGAACACGCAGCGGGCGAATCTGGCGGCCGCCGAAGCGAATCTCGAGGCCGCGCGCGTCGCCATGGAGAACGCCAATCTCATCTTACGCCGCTATACGGAACTGGCGCAAAGCGGCGTGCTCTCGCAGAACGAATACGACACGGCCAAGGCGAACGCCGATTCGGCTCGAGCGCGGTATAATCAGGCCGCGGCGGCCGTGCAGCAGGTGAGGGCGCAGATTCGCGCCACCGAGGCACAGTTGGAGCAGGCGAGGGCACAGGTCGAACAGGCGCGCGCCGAGGTCAATCGCGCTCGGGTGAACTTGGAGTATACGAACATCTACTCTCCCGTGGATGGCGTCGTCATCTCGCGCAATGTGGACGTCGGGCAGACGGTCGCCGCGAGCTTGCAAGCTCCCACGCTCTTTGTCATCGCCAACGATCTGACCAAGATGCAGGTCCATGCGAACGTGGACGAGGCCGACATCGGGAAGATCTCTGAGGCCGTGGACGTGCGCTTCACCGTGGACGCCTATCCCAATGATACGTTCGTCGGTCGGATTCAGGAGATTCGCTTGAACCCGCAGACGGTGCAGAACGTCGTGACCTACAGCGTGATCATTGCCGTGGACAATCCCGATTTGAAGCTCAAGCCGGGGATGACGGCCAACATCACCATCACCGTGGATCAACGGGAGAACGTCTTGCGCGTGCCGAATGCCGCCTTGCGGTACCTGCCGCCTGGCGTCACGCGGGAGAAGGTAATGGAGTTGCTGCGACAGGGACCGCCACTTCAGCCGCCTTCGTCGGCTGAGGGGAAGTCAGGTGGTGCTCCGTCATCGGGGAAGACCGCACCTTCAACGCGTGGAGAGCAGGCTTCTGGAGCGCGTCCGCAATTCCCGCGCGAGTCGGGTCGGATGCCTGCTGAGATCCCCGGACTGTCGCCGGAGGCTGCGGCCTTGGCCCGACAGCTTCGCGATCCCAATCTGACGTCGGAGGAGCGGCGGGCGCTTCTCGAAAAGCTGCGCGCCTTGCCCGAGGCTGAGCGGCAGAAGATTCGTGAGAGCTTCCAGCGCTTTCGCGCAGAGGGGGGGGCGCCGTCGGCGGCTTCAGCGGGACCGATGCAGCGACGTGGACCGACGTCTACTGTGACGCTCGCTCCCGGACAGCTTTGGGATCCATCCGAGAAGCTGCGCTTTCCGACGCCGCGTGAGACCAGCCGCATCCGTCCGGCGATCGTCTGGGTGTTGAGCGCGCAGAAGAAGCCCGAGCCGCGGCGCGTCCTGCTGGGCATCACCGATGGCGTGAATACGGAAGTCGTGGCGGGCGAGGTGAAGGAGGGGGAGCAGGTCATCATCGGCGATACCTCACAAGTACCTGCACAGCCGCAAAGTGGCGCGCCATCGCCCTTCGGTCGGCCCGTTGGGTTCGGTCCGCCGCGACCGGCCGGCGGTGGCATGCGCCGATGAACGTGCCTCTGGCAAGGGGCATTTCCGCGTTACTTCGAGGGAGCATCTTGGTGGGGAGGGAGATGAGTTTGGTGGAGGCGATTCAAAAGGGCATCTGGCATCCGCGAGAGGAAGAGAGCAGCGTGCGGCTGCCGCCGTACGCGCCCAATCAGGTCATCCGCCTGGAGCGGGTGCATAAGGTCTACAATACGGGCGAGGTCGAGGTCCATGCGTTGCGCGGAGTCTCACTCGTGATCGAACGGGGCGAGTTCGTGGCGATCATGGGGCCTTCGGGATCGGGGAAATCCACGCTGATGAATATTCTGGGATGCCTGGATCGGCCAACGCGCGGGCGCTATTTCCTGGAGGGCGTGGACGTCTCAACGCTCTCTCGGAATGAACTGGCCGACATCCGCAATCGGCGCATTGGATTCGTCTTCCAAGCCTTCAACCTGGTGCCGCGCACTTCAGCCTTGGAGAATGTTGAGCTGCCGTTGCTGTATGCGGGGGTGCCGGCCAAGGAGCGGGTGCGGCGCGCGCGCGAAGCGTTGGCGGCCGTCGGGCTGGCCGATAAGGAGAGGAGCTTCCCCAATCAGCTCTCCGGTGGCCAGCAGCAGCGGGTGGCCATCGCTCGCGCACTCGTCAATAATCCCTCGATCATCCTCGCCGATGAACCGACCGGAAATCTAGACAGCCGAACGTCGGTCGAGGTGATGGAGATCTTCCAACGCCTCAATCGGGAGCGAAACTTGACGATCATCATCGTCACGCACGAGCAGGATATCGCGCAGTATGCCAAGCGCATCATCCTCTTCCGTGACGGGCGGATTCGACACGATATGCCGGTCGAGGCGCCGCGCGAGGCCCGCGAGATCCTAGCGACCATGCCTCTGGAGGAAGAGAGCGATGAAGATTTGGGCGATCTTGAAGGTGGCTTTTCGGGCCTTAGGGCGAAATAAGCTGCGCTCGACGCTCACGATGCTCGGCATCATCATCGGCGTCGGCGCCGTCATCGCTATGGTCTCCATCGGCCAGGGCGCACAGGCCATGGTTCGAGATCAGATTCAGAGCATGGGGACCAACGTCATGTTCGTTTGGGCCGGAAGCCGGATGTGGGGAGGCGTGCGCTTGGGCGCTGGGGCGGCCGCCACGCTCACGGCCGAGGATGCGGAAGCGATTGAACGGGAGATCCCGCTTGTGGCGGCGGCATCTCCGATCGTGCGGGCCTCGGCACAGGTCGTCTTCGGGAATCAGAATTGGTTCACCTCAATTCAGGGGACCAATGAGAAGTTCCCGAAGATTCGGAATTGGCCCGTGCAGGATGGGGAGTTCTTCAACGAGGGGGATGTGCGCGCGGCCGCGCGCGTCGTTGTGCTCGGCAAGACCGTCGTGGACAATCTCTTTCAGGGCATCAACCCCATTGGCCAAACCATTCGCATCCGCAACCTGCCTTTCCGGGTCATCGGCGTCCTCGCTCCAAAAGGGCAATCCGTGATGGGACAGGATCAAGACGACATCATCGTCATGCCCTACACGACGGTACAGCGAAAGTTGCTCGGCCAGCAAATCCTCTCGGTCAACTCGATCATGATCTCGTTCGTCACGCCGGCGGCGGCGACGGCGGGTGAGCAGCGCGTGGCCGAACTGCTGCGGCAGCGGCACAAGACGCCTCCGGGACAGGACGATTTCATGGTCCGGAACATGACGGAGATCGCCGAGGCCGCGGAACAGACGAACCGGGTGATGACGCTCCTTTTGGGGAGCATTGCCGCCGTCTCGCTCATCGTGGGGGGGATCGGCATCATGAACATCATGCTCGTCTCGGTCACCGAGCGCACGCGCGAGATCGGCATTCGCATGGCCGTTGGCGCGCGTCCCGGCCACATTCGCATGCAATTTCTGACCGAGTCGGTCGTCCTCTGCTTGCTGGGGGGGATCGTCGGGTTGCTCCTGGGCGTGGGATTATCGGTGGGCATCTCGCGGGTGCTCGGCTGGCCGACGCTCGTCTCCCCGCTCTCGATGGTCATCTCCTTCAGCTTCGCCGCAGCCGTGGGCGTCTTCTTCGGTTACTATCCGGCACATAAGGCCGCCTCGCTCGATCCGATCGAGGCGCTGCGCTACGAATGAGACCGTTGCTTCGGTCTGAAGGAGCCCTATGCGGGCGGTCGTGCAACGGGTCGCTTCAGCGCGCGTGCACGTCGGCGATCGCACAGTCGGGGAGATCGGACGCGGCCTTCTCGTCTTGCTTGGCGTCGGACGAGAGGATACAGAGGCCGACGCTGCGTATCTCGCTGAGAAGATCGTTCACCTGCGCATCTTCGAGGATGCCGAGGGGAAGATGAACCGCTCGCTGCTGGATGTCGGCGGAGAGATGCTCGTCGTCTCTCAGTTCACCCTCTACGGCGATTGTCGACGGGGCCGACGCCCATCATATTCCGAGGCAGCGCCGCCAGATCGCGCGCGCGCTCTCTACGAGCACTTCGTCGCGAAGGCCCGCGAATACGGCCCGCGTGTGGAGACGGGAATTTTCCAAGAGATGATGGACGTCGAACTGGTGAACACCGGTCCCGTCACCGTGCTCCTTGACAGCCGCAAGCAGTTTTAACTTCGCGCCGGCGCCCTCACGTTTCCTTCTCCGGACGATGGTGCGCGCGCGAGAAGTGTTCGTGCACGATGCGCCAGTGACCCTCCTCTTGATGGAAGACGTGCGTCCCGCGTCCGTGGATCTCGCGTCGGTGAACGCCATCGCTCAGCGCGACCGTCCAGTAGAAGCTCACGATCGCCGTATCGCCGAACTGTTGGATGAGTGGCTCCGAGATCTGGTATTCGACCCGCTCCGCTTGTCGGAGGTAGTACTCGAACGTCTCGCGCAGAGCTTCCAACCCCCTCACGCGCTCATGCCGCGTCGAGGAGAAGCCCACGATCTCGGGGGAGAAGCTCGCGAGCGCGGCGGCCACATCTCGACGATTGAACGCCGCGGCTTGTTCTTCTTCTAAGCGGAGGAGCTCGCGTTCGAGATCAGTGCCGGCCATATGCCTCCTCCGGTCGAGATTTTTCCCTCGCAGCTTTTGTAACACAAGTATGGGGAGGGAGGCAATGGGATGGTGCCTTTCGCTCCAGGGGTAACCGTGATACACTGAAAGGCCCGCTCTTTAGGAAAAGCAACATGCGTGGTCAGCGAATCATCTAAGTGGACTCGAACTTGAACATTTCGGGTGAGGAGGGGATATGGCGCGAAAGACGCTCGACGAACTGCTTCTCGGCAAGCCGCTCTCCGAGGAACCGGGGGGCGAGTCCGCTCAGAGAAGACCTTGGCTCTGGCCTCTTCTGGGAGGCGCTCTCTTGCTCGTGGTCGCGGTGATCGGCTTGCTGTATCTGGTTTACGATCTCAAGGTGACGGTGCGCCAGTTGCGTGCCGATTTGCAACAGACCGACAGGGATCTGGAAGTCGCGCTCAAGCGGCTGGACGACGCCGACGCGCGGTATGCGAATTTGAAAGCGCAGGTTGAGGTCGCCGCCGAGCATATCGGTATCACGGAGAAGGAACTGCAACGGGCGCGAGCTCTGGCGGCGGAGATCAAGCGAGAGCAGGCCGAGCGGGTCGCCGCGCTTCAAGCGGAGCTGGCGAAAAAGGCGGAGGCCGCCGAGCTTTCGGCCTTGCAGCAAGAGCACGCGCGTCGGATCGGCGCCATTACTGGCGAGATCACAACCGTGAAGAGCGATGTCTCGGCCACCCGAGAGGAAGTCGAGAGGGCGAAGCGGGAGATCGGCGGGATTCAGCTCAAATTGAGCGAATACGGCACGCTCATCGCGCGCAATCGCGAGGAACTGCAGGAGCTCCGCCGGCGCGGCGAGCGCGAGTACTTCGAATTCGACATCACGAAGAAGAGTGGGTGGCAGCAAGTCGCTGATATTCGGATTCGGTTGACCAAGGCCGATGTCAAGAAGCAGAGGTTCAATATCGCCCTCTATGTGGGTGATCGGCCGCTGGAGCGCAAGGACAATCTCATTAACACGCCCATTCAATTTCGCGCCCAGCGGGGAGAAGCGCCCTACGAGTTGGTCGTCAACGAGGTGAAGCCCGACCGCATCATCGGGTATTTGGCCATTCCGAAGGATCGGGCAGCGGCCTTGCGGCCGGCGATCACGCGATAAGTCTCTCGGCTCCCCGTGCCATGAGCGTCGGCACGGCGGATCACGTCTTCGGGAAATACTCCGACCAGCGGCGATCCACGAGCCGCACGATTTCCTCGTTCATCTCCAAGGGGCGAGGATATCCCTCCTTCCACGTGGCATCAATGGCCAGACGTCCGCGATAGACCGGCCGAGCTCCCACCAGGCGCATGTCTTCGGCGATCATGTCACGCGCGGGATCGAAGCGCGTGAAGATTCCCCAGAGGAGGTTCTCCTCGTCGTCGAGTCGCACGTCGGGGCTGACGGCCACCAGGAACTTGATCGGGCCGAGGGCCGGAGCGCGCACCAGGTCCGCGAGCACCGCGCGCGCCTCGCGCTCGATGGTGAGCACCAGCATCCCTCCTTCGAGCAAACGAGAGGCGAGGATGCGCCGATTGAGCGCGCGCGGATCGGCGATGTCCGTGGGCGGAGGGTTCGGCTCGATGCGCTCGCCGGTGGCGTCGAGGATGAGTTTGCTCCCGATATGTGGGACGAAGGAAGTGAAGTCGAGCGTGTCCAGTGGTGCCGTCGGCAGAAGCAACAAGTGTCGCTCGGGATCGAAACGGAGCCACAGCTCGCGAAGGAGCGCCCGAAAGCTCCGACAGTTCACCTCCTCGCGCACCAGGATCATCACCTTCGTGAGTGCCAGTTGTCCCAGCCCCAGCAGCGCGAAAGCTGTCTTGAGCGCTTCCTTCGGGTGACGTTCCCGAAGGGCAACCCCGAGCAGGTTGTGGAAGCCGGCTTCTGGAAATGCCCAGAGGTCCACGACGTTGGGATTGGTGAGCCGAACCAGGGGGCCGATCATCTCAGTCGCGGCGATGCCGAGGTACTTATCCTCTTGCGGCGGCTTGCCCACGACGGTGGCCGGGTAGATGGCCTTTCGACGGCGTGTGATTCGATGGATGCAAAAGACGGGGAACTCCGCAGCATCGGAATAGTGGCCGAAATGATCGCCGAAAGGTCCTTCCATGTGGCGTTCGTAGGGGGGGACGATGCCCTCGAAGATGAATTCCGCATGAGCCGGAACGAGCAAGGGAAGCGTACGGGCACGGACCATCGGAACGGGCCGTCCGCGCAGGAAGCCGGCAAAGGCGATCTCGTCAAAATCCTCCGGCAAGGGCAAGATAGCCGAGAGCATCAGCGCGGGATCGCCCCCGAGAACGACGGCGGCCAGAAGCGGACGTCCTTCGCGTTCGGCCTCGTCATAGTGGGCGCGTCCGCCCTTGAGGCTCTGCCAGTGCATCCCCGTTCGATCGCGCCCGAAGACGTGCAGGCGATACAAGCCCAGGTTCCGCCGATGCGTCTTCGGATGTTCGGTGAGCACAAGTCCGAAGGTGATGAATCGGCCCCCATCTTCCGGCCAGCATTTCAAAATCGGCAGCTTTTCAAGATCAGGCTCTTCGACGACCTCTTGTACGGGGGCGCGCCAAACTCGTTTGGGGCGCATCTGGAGAGCGCGCCAAAGCCACGCGCGGGAGCGCCACAGCCCGCGTAACGTCGGCGGATTCAGTTGTTCGAGGGCGCGGACGAGTTGTTGACCGATCTCGGCCGGAGGACACCCAAGCGCCCACTCGACTCGCTCGGCCGTCCCGAAGAGGTTAATGACCAGGGGAAAAGCTGCGCCCTTCGGGCGCTCGAAAAGGAGCGCAGGACCGTTCTCCCGAATGACGCGCTGGACGATCTCGGTGATTTCGAGAACCGGATCCACCTCTGCGCGGACGCGGACCAAGTGGCCGCGCCGTTCGAGGAAGGCCACGAACGCCTGCAGATCCTCGAATCGGCTCTCCGTTTGAGGTCTCTTGCTCAGCGCGAACATCGGGAACACTGTACACGACCCGCGGGCTTTATGGGAAGCACGCGGAGGCATCGTGCGATTCACGTCGCCTGCCTCGGTCTCCGCAACTTTCTCTTTACGGCGCGCGGTATTTGACCTAGACTAGGGGCGCAAGATCGCGAGGAGATACAGGGATTGAGGAGGTGCGTATGCGGTTGAGGAGATGGAGCGTGTGGCTGCTTGTCGGCGTGCTCATGGTCCTGAATCCGATTTGGGGCACTTCGTCGCGAGGGCGTCCGTTGCGGACTCAGGCCTTTCCGGAGACGATCACCATTGAGGGGAAGAAGGCCTACATTCTCATTTTCAAAGAGCCTCCGCTCGCTCGATATGAGGGGGGGATTCGCGGACTGGCGGCGACGAGTCTGCGCGTCGCTCCGCAGAATCGGCGCGAGGGGAAGTTGAACCTCGAGTCGCCAGCTTCGGCGAACTATCTGAGCTATCTCGAAGCCCGGCAGAACGTCGTCGTGCAAAAGCTTCGGCAGCGCGTGCCGGGAGCAGAGTGGGCACATGCGTATCGAATCGTCCTGAACGGCTTGGCCGCGCTGATCCCCGAGGATCGCGTGGAGGAAGTCGCCCGTTGGCCTGAGGTCGCGCGCCTGGCGCCGATTCGATTGAATCAATTGTTCGCGGGACCGGTGACTCCTGCCCCCTTAGACGTGAGCAACCCGCTCATGGGGGTTCCAGCGCTTTGGGAAGCCGTTGGAGGGGCGGAGAACGCCGGGCGCGGCCTCAAGATCGGGATCATTGACAGTGGGGTGGACTTCAGCCATCCCATGTTTCAGGACCCGACGCTTGTGCCGCCCCCCGGATTCCCCAAAGGCGATCTCACGCTGGCCAACAGCAAGGTGATCGTGGCCAAGGTGATCCCTTCGCTTCAGGACCTTAATAACCGGAATATCAATCCTGGGCATTTCACGGCTCAGGACCTCGTCGGGCATGGAACGCATGTGGCTGGGGTAGCCGCTGGGAATTTCGTGGACCTGCGGGGTCAGCCGGGGGCGCGTCCGGTTGTCTTGAGTGGCGTCGCGCCCAAGGCGTTTCTCGGGAGCTATCGCGTCTTCGCGCCCAATGCGGCGACGGATAACGTCGTCAAAGCCATCGAGGAAGCCGTCGCCGACGGGATGGATGTCATCAACATCAGCTTCGGCAGCGTCTCGCTCGGTCCTCCGGAGGAGCCCGATCCGCAGGTCGAAGCCGTCGAGAACGCCGTCGCCGCCGGTGTGGTCGTCTGCGTCGCGGCGGGAAATTTCGGGCCGGAGCGCGCGACGATCACCTCGCCGGGAACGGCCCCAAGTGCGATCACCGTCGGCGCCGTGACCAACGCGCACGATGGATTCACCCCCGGCCAGCTTCGCGTCATTCAGGTGACGTCGCCGGAGTCCCCAGCGCCTGGACTACGGGTTGTGGGAGTGCGCGCCAATCGGTTCCCGGAATCGCTGGTGATGCCGATCGTGGATGCCGATCTGCTCGATAATGGGCGATTGGATGGGGGGGGATACGGATGCAGTCCCCTTTCCTCGACGCTCGTTCGCAATCGCGCGCTTCTGGTGCAACGTGGCAATTGTGTGATCCTCGCGAAGGCCTTCAACGCCTGGGTGAGCGGTGCGACGGCGCTCATCGTCTACAACAATCAGGAAGCTGGCGATGTGATTGAGGCCATTCCGGTGGCCGGGCAATTTCTGCCTACCCTCTTTCTGCCGCGTTCGAGCGGACTCGCGTTGAAGAATCTGGTGGCGACGAACGCGACCAATGGTCGGGAGACGATCATCACCTTGACGCCAGCGAGCGAGCCGCTTGTCTTCGAGCGTCAGCCGAATGTTCTGCTCGATCTCAGCTCGCGAGGGCCGACCCCGACGCGCCTGCTACTGATCAAGCCCGATGTGGTGACGATCGGCAGCGGCAGCTATGGTCCGGCTCAAGACGACGACCCGCGCGGCGAGAATCGGTTTCCACGTCCGGATCCCGGATCGCTTCAGCCCACGCTCTATGATCCGAGCGGATATGTCTTCACCTCCGGCACGAGCTTCGCGGCGCCGCGCGTCGCCGGAGCGGCGGCACTGCTGCGTCAGCTGCATCCGGATTGGTCGCCGGCCGACATCAAGGCGGCCCTGATGACGACGGCAGCGCGTCCGACCGGCCCCAATGAGGTCGGACTTGCGCGCATCATGGATCGGGGCGCGGGGCTCGTGGATGTGGACGCCGCGCGGCGCGTGCTCTCGCTTGTGGATCCCCCGAGTCACAGCTTCGGCTCGGTCGTCGTCGGAACGCCCTCGACGCTCATCCGGGAGTTCACGATCAAGAATCGCTCGCAGTCGGTGGCCGTCTATACGCTTCAAGCGGCGCTCTCGCCTCCGGCTCCATCCTTCCTGAAGGTGGACGTCTCGCCGATGCAGCTCACGGTGCCGGCCGGGGGCACGGGCACCTTCGTTCTGAAGCTCACCATTGATGCCGGCGCGATCTCCAGCCGGATTGACAGCGAGGGGTTCGTACTCGTCTCCGATGGTGAGCAAACGACGCCGCGACCACTCTATATCCCGTTCTGGATTCGGACGGCTCCGCGGTGATTCCGAGGGCGTCGTTAGTATGTGGCTGCGCCGGGTTGCTCAGGCTGCTCATCCCTACGCTCGCACGGGCGCTCGCGTGGGAGTGCTTCTGCTGCTGGGGCTCTCGCTGGGGGCGCCGACGCTTCCTTCGGACGCGATCCCGCGCCCCTTGGAAGTTGAAAAATGGTGCAAGCGAGCGGAGGGATCGATTTCCGCTCGCCGTGCCCTCGAGCCGCAACCACTCGACGTCGAGCACTATACGCTGCAGATCACGCTCTTTCCCGAAGCCCGTCGGATCGAAGGGCGCGTGACGCTTCGCGGCCGAGCGACGGCTCCGGTCGAGCGCCTTCGAATCGATCTCCTCAACACCCTCGCGGTCACGCGCGTGTTGTGGGAGGGGGCGCCGATCACTTTCACCCATGTTGACGATCGCGTGTGGGTGCCGATTTCGCTGACTCCGGAGCAAGCCTTCACGATCACCATCGAGTATGCCGGGCAGCCGATAGTCTTCGGACGGCTACCCAGCGGGATGTTCTTCAGCGAGCATGCGGGCTTTCCCGTCGTCGCGACGCTCAGTGAACCGGATGGCGCGCCCGCCTGGTGGCCCTGCGTGGACGATCCGGCAGATAAGGCGACGGCCGACATCGAGGTGACGGTCCCCCCCGGGTATGTCGTCGCCTCCAATGGGGTGCTGGAGGACGTGCGCCGGCATCCCGATGGCTGGCGCACCTATGTGTGGCGGGAGCGGTATCCGATCGCGACGTATCTCATCTCGATCACCGCCACAAATTTCGTCGAGTTCTCGGACATCTATCGGGCGCGCGATGGCACGACGATGCCGCTCGTCTATTACGTCTATCCGGAGCATGTGGATCGCGCGCGACGAGCCTTCCCTGTCGTCGGCGAGGCGCTGCGCATCTTCGCGGAGCTGTTCGGTGAGTATCCTTTCCTCGCCGAGAAGTACGGCATGGCCGAATTCCCGTGGAGCGGCGCGATGGAGCATCAGACGATGACGAGCATCGGATCGTCCGTCCTCACCCACGTGGACACGATCGTGCATGAAGCCGCGCATCAATGGTGGGGGAACATGGTGACGCTGCGCACGTGGCATGACATCTGGCTGAACGAAGGCTTCGCCACTTACGGCGAGATCCTCTTCCGCGAGCGCATGTATGGGGAGAATCCCGGTCAGCTCCTGCGACGGCGAGACGATGGGCTCGCGTCGGGACGGTTGCGGGGGACCGTGTACGCCGAGGACGCGACAGATCCCTTCGATGACATCCCGGCCATTTACACGAAAGGGGCGTGGGTGTTGCATATGCTTCGGTATCTCCTTGGCGACGATCGCTTCTTCGCCGCGCTGCGGGAGTATGGGCGGCGGTTCGCCTACGCGAATGCGAGCACTGAAGATCTCATGCGCGTCTGCTCGGAGTTTTACGGCGAATCGCTTGAGTGGTTCTTCGAGCAGTGGGTCTATGCGCCCATGCGCCCGATTTACGCGTTCGCGTGGTCGGTTCATTCGGAAGGCGCGGGCTATCGGTTGCGGCTCCGGTTGCAGCAGCAGCAGAGGCACCTCATCGCACGGCGAGATCCGACGCTCCCGCCCGTCTACATCATGCCCGTGGAATTCACCCTCCGTTACGCGGACGGAACATCCGAGGTGAAGCGCGTGTGGAACCGCGCGCGGGAGGAAGAGTTCGCGTTCTCTCTGGGGCAACCGCCCGTGAGCGTCACCTTCGACGAGCGGGGCTGGATCCTGAAAGAGATGCGCGTGGGATTGGCGGAATCTTTGTCCATCGGGGCGCCGCGAGTCGTTGGTTCGCGCGTCCGGTGAAGTGGGGCGTGCGTCTTCTTCGCACCGCGTCATCGGCGTGAGCGTCCCGCGTCAAAGGACTCTTGACAGCGGGCGGCGATGACCGATATACTCACGCCCGTTTTCCGAGACGATTGCGGGAAAGGGACGAGAGCGAAATGGCCGTAGTGGAGACGCCGGCGGAAGCGGGGTCGCTGAAGAGATACCATGTGATGGTCCTCGCCTATTTCCTCGGCGTCCTGTTGGCGCAACTGTCGGTGGCTTATCGCTACATGGATTCGTTCCCCCCCCAGTGGCGTGGCCTCTTCATGATGACCGTCCTGCTGTTCTTCCTCTTCCAATCGTTCTTCGTAGTGGCGGTCGTTCCGCTGGGGATGACGTTCATCTACTGCTGGCTCTATTTGATCGACATCAAGGCGCGAGCGCGCAGCCTGTATGCGATCATGGCTACGTCGCTTCTGCCATTTCTCGCCCTGATCGTCGTCGTTCTCGTCTACGTGATCTTCCTCATGGAGACGCACGTGCCGCCAACGGAGGACGTCCAACAGCTCGCGGAGTCGATTCGCGCCGACATCATGAGCAAGCGCTTTCCGATTCGGGAGTTAGGCATAGTGGCCTCGATCGCAAGCATGCTCATCTGCGCGCATCAGATTCGGCGACGGCTCGCGCTCGGCGAGTTACTGCGACGGCGGATCGAACAAGGGCCGGCTTGGCTCCAGCGGTTGTCCGGAAAGGTGGATGTGAGCGTGATCGTCGCGTTGCTCATCCCGCTGACGTTCGTCGGATCGCTATATGCCTTCAATCGGGTAGGGAGTACGATCGCCGGGAATTTCTGGGAGAAGTTGAACCTTCCTATGCCTCCGCCACAGTGATGGCTGGTGAGCGAAATAGGAGGGGATTTCGAGACGGTCGCGAGCGCGCCCTATGATGATTCCGTTTCCGAGTGCCGAATGGGCGCAGGCCCTCCGCGAAGCGATCAACGCGAGTCCGGCGTATCGAGAGTCGGCCGCCGATTGGGAGGCGGGGCCGATTTGTTTCGTCATCTGCACGGACCAGGGGAAGACCTACCTGTGGCTGGAGCTCCATCGCGGGGAGTGTCGCGCGGCGGAGCTGGTATCGCCGGCTGAAGGGGAGCGCGCGCCGTTTCTCATCTCCGCCGAGTATGAGGAGTGGAAGCGGATCTTGCGTGGGCAGCTCGATCCGGTGCGCGCGATCTGGATGGGGAAACTGAAGGTTCGGGGGGATCTCTCTCTTTTGCTGCGCTACATGCGGGCCGCCCAGGAGCTGCTCGCCTGTGCCGCGCGTGTGCCCACCCAATTTCGGGAGGAATCATGAGGCAAACGGATTCGGCGTGGTCGGATTCCGTGAGAGCGAGGACGACGATGCCAACGGCGGAACGACTTCGGGCCCACGTTCGGAGCGTTCGGGCGCGAACGCTCGCTGTGCTCCAGCATATCCCGCCGGATCGGGTGAAGTGGCGGCCGGTCGAGGGGATGCTCACGCTCGGGCAACTCGTGCGGCATCTCGCCCAAGCGGAGATGATGTGGCAGGAGGTCGTGAAAGGGCATTGGGATTTAAAGCAGCTTTTGGCCGTGCGCCGCGACCTGGATCTGATCGAAGCGACCGGTCCGGTGGAAAATCTCATGGCCGAGCTGACGCTCCTTGAGGTGACGCACCGGCAGACGTTAGAGCTGCTGGCGACGCTCACGGATGAGGACCTGGCGCGCTCGATGAATGGGCTGGCCGGTCGGGTGACGCTCTACGACGTGATCCTCGGCCTCTGCGAGCACGAGGCGCATCATCGAGGGCAGATCGTGGCCTATCTGCGAATGCTGGGCGTTGAACATCCCTCCCCCTGGGGATTTTGAGCCCTGATCGTATCCGTGATGACGCGCGATCCCCAGACCTCGCGCGTGGGAGACCTTTGCTCTTGTCCTCTGCGGGCCAACGCGGTATAAGTGTAGGGAGAGCATCACGAGGGGGGATATGTTCACACCGCCTTTGGAACAGGAGGAGCGCGAGCAACGGTGGAGGCAATGGAAGATCTTGCTGATCACCGTCGCGGGGTTTGCTCTCGTCGCCGGATTTCTTCTGTACTGGAGCGCGCGGCGCACGACGTCGGGGCCGGGAGGAATGGCGGGAACGGCGCTCACGGGATTCGTCTCGGTAGGTTCGCCCGAGTTCGAGGCGTATCGCCGGTTCGTGACCGTGGAGGATCAGGAGGCGACTCAGGCGCAAAACCTCATCGGGCAGAAGCAAGTCGTCGTCTACGGGCGGCTCACCAATCGGGGCGCGCGCACGCTCACGGGCGTGCAGGTTCGGGCTATCGTCTATGACATGGAGGATCGGCCCGTGGCTGAGCGCACGGCCTTTCCCATTCCGCGCCGGAGGCCGAGCCTTGGGCCGAGCGAGTCCATGATCATTCAGGTCAACGTGGATAACGTCCCGCCGAAGGCGAACCTAGCGCGGTTCGAGATCGTGATCGAAGGGCTCCGCTTCCAATGACCATCCGGCCAAGTGGCAAGACGCGTGCGCGAGCGCGTGGCCTTCCACCTTCGCTCGCCTCTGGGAACGGGGAGGAGCGAACGATGAGAAGAACATTCGTCTCTCGCTTGGAAGTTGCGAGTTTCGCTCTGGTGCTTGCGCTGGTCTCTGTGGTTTGGGGGCATCAGCAGCGAGCTTCCGCGCCGACGCGTCGCGCCCCGGGCCTGTATGCGATCTTCGAGACGAGCATGGGGCGAATCGTATGTCGGCTCTTCGAGCAAGAGGCACCGAAGGCCGTCGCCAACTTCGTCGGTTTGGCCGAGGGGACCAAGGAGCATCTGTCGCCGCGCACGGGGCGAAAGATCAAGAAGCGATTTTACGATGGCCTGATGTTTCATCGCGTTATTCCGAACTTCATCATTCAATCGGGAGATCCGACGGCGACCGGGCGCTACACACCGGGCTACACGTTCGAGGATGAGATTCGTCCGAATCTGAAATTCGACAAGCCAGGGCGCTTGGCGATGGCCAATCGCGGGCCGAACACCAACGGGAGCCAATTCTTCATCACGGTGGCTCCGGCCCCGCATTTGAATGGCAAGCACACGATCTTCGGCGAAGTCGTTGAAGGGTTGGACGTGGCGCGGCGCATTGCCAACGTCCCGCGCGATGCGACGGACAAGCCGATCCGCCCCGTACTCATCCAGAAGGTGATCATCGAGCGCGTGAAGTGACGTGAGCTCGGGGCGATTCGATCGCCGATCCGAGTCCCCACAGACAGAGGGAGGGCCCTCTGGTGGGTGAGGAGGAAGGGGTATGAGATTCGCCACACTCGTAGAGTATTTCGAGCGCCTGGAAGGGACGACCAAACGGCTGGAGATGTTCGACATCTTGAGCGAGCTGTTTCGCGAAGTGGGGGCTGAGGAGATCGCGCCGGTCGTTTATCTGCTGGAAGAGCAACTGGCGCCTCCCTTCCGGGGCATTGAGATCGGGATGGCCGAGAAGCTCGTGTTGCGGGCCATCGCGAAGGCCACCCGCGTTGACGAATCGCGTGTGCTGACGCTTTACAAGAAGCTGGGCGATCCGGGGCTGGTCGTCGAGCGGCTGAAAGAAGCGCCCGCGCGAGGGAAGCTCACCGTCGCCTCCGTCTACGCGCGCCTGATGGAGATCGCTGAGCAAAGCGGCGAGGGGAGCATCGAGCGGAAGGTGCACGGGCTCAGCGAGCTCCTGGCGGAAGTCGGGCCGAAAGAGGCGCGCTACATCGCGCGGTTCGTCATGGGGCGCTTGCGCTTGGGGATCGGCGATCCCACGATCCTGGATGCCCTCTCGAAAGCGGTGGCCGGCGATCGAAGCTTGCGACCGGAGTTGGAGCGTGCCTACAACCTTTGTTCCGACCTCGGATTGGTCGCGCGCACGCTTCGCGAGCGTGGTCTGGAAGGGATCCGCGCCTTTCGCGTTCGAGTCGGACATCCGATTCGCATGGCCTTGGCCGAACGCTTGCCGACGGCCGAGGAGATCATCCGACGACTCGGACGCTGTGCCGTCGAAGTGAAGATTGATGGCTTCCGCTGTCAGGTGCACAAACAGGGGGATGCGGTCGAGATCTTCTCCCGAAATCTCGAACGCACGACGCCGATGTTTCCGGACATCGTCGAGGGCGTGCGGCGGCAGGTCGCCGCGCGCGAGGCGATCTTCGAGGGTGAGGCCGTGGCCGTGAACGAAGAGACGGGTGAGATCTACCCCTTTCAGGTCACCGTGCAGCGCAAGCGCAAACATGGGGTCGAGGAGATGGCGCGCGAGTATCCGTTGGTCCTCTATGCCTTCGATCTGCTTTACTGTGACGGCACGGATTACACGCCCGAGCCCTATGAGAAGCGACGGCAGACGTTAGAGCGGATGATTCGTCCGGGCGAACGGCTGAAGCTCGCCGAGATGATCGTCACCGAAGATCCCAAGGCCGTGGAACGGTTCTTTGCAGAGAGCATCGAGCGCGGGCTAGAGGGGATCGTCGCCAAACGACTCGATGCGCCCTATCAGGCCGGGGCGCGCGGCTTCCATTGGATCAAGCTCAAGCGCTCGTATAAGGGCGAGTTGAGCGATACGATTGATGTCGTCTTGGTCGGGTATTTCCATGGACGTGGATCACGGGCGCGCTTTGGCATCGGGGCGTTGCTCGGCGCCGTGTACGATGAGGAGAGCGATACGTTCAAGACGATCGCGAAGATCGGGAGCGGCTTGAGCGAAGAGGAATGGGTGCGCCTTCGGGAGCTGCTCGATGGCTGTCGCATGGCGCATCGGCCTGCGCGCGTGGATTCGCTCATTGAGCCCGATGTCTGGGTCGAGCCGCGATATGTCGTGACGGTGCTGGCCGACGAGATCACGAAGTCGCCGGTGCATACCTGCGGCAAGCGCGATGACGAACCGGGCTATGCACTGCGCTTCCCGCGCGTCGTCGGCTGGATTCGGGAGGATAAGGGGCCGGAAGATGCGAACACCGTTCGGGAGATCCTGCAGATGTACGAAATGCAGAAGAAGGTGAAGCTCGCCGGATGAGCGTCCGTGTGAGTTCGGAGGTGTGTGGCGGACTTCCCGTGGAGGGAACTTTGGCTTTGCGGTGAGTTGAGCACGAGCGTGTCGTCGCCCCTTCCACATCGCGAGTTGGGTCCCCGTCGTGGGTTCTCCTCGATTCTGGTGCGGTGGGGGATTGTCTTTTTGACGGGCGCGGGGGTCGCGCTGGCACCGATTCCCGAAGGGATCGCGCGCACGTCGTGGCATCTGCTGGCGATCTTCCTGGCGACGATCGTGGGCTTGATCGCGCGGCCGATGCCGGGAGGGGCTGTGGTGCTCTTGGGCGTGCTCGCACTTGCCGTGACGGGGACGATGCCCGTCGGCGAGGCGCTCGCCGGATATGGGGATCCGATCGTCTGGCTCGTGCTCGCCGCCTTCTTCTTCGCGCGCGGGATGATCAAGACAGGACTTGGGCGGCGCATCGCGTTCCTCTTCATTCGCGCCGTAGGGCGACATTCGCTCGGCCTCGGGTATGCGTTGGCCGCGACGGATCTGGTGCTGGCGACGATCATCCCGTCCAATGGCGCGCGCTGTGGGGGGATCATCTTTCCCATCGCGCGCAGCTTGGCCGAGGCGTATGATTCGCGGCCCGGGGATTCCGCGCGTCGGCTGGGCGCTTTCCTCATGGTCCTCGTGTATCAGTGTGAAGTCATCGTGTGCGCGATGTTTCTGACCGGTCAGGCGTCGAATCCCTTGATCGCGAAATTCGCCGAGCAGGTGGCCGGCGTCTCGCTCACCTACGCGCGATGGGCGCTTGGCGCGCTCGTGCCGGGAGTGCTCTCGTTTCTCCTCATCCCCTTGCTCCTTTATCGGTTGTTCCCGCCGGAGCAGCAGCGCACGCCCGAAGCCGCGGCCTTGGCGGAAGCGGAATTGAAGCGCTTGGGGCCGATGTCGCGCCAGGAGAAGGCGATGCTCGCCGTCTTCTTGATCGTGGCAGCGTTGTGGATGACGATGAGCTGGCATGGGCTTCATTATGCCGTGATCGCGCTTTTGGGGATCGCGCTCTTGCTGCTAGGCGGCGTGTTGACGTGGGAAGATGTGACCTCCGAGCACAGCGCGTGGGATGTCTTTCTTTGGTACGGGGGGCTCGTGCGCATGGGCGGCGCGCTTGGCGAGACCGATCTCACGCGGCGCTTCGCCGAAGCGGCCGCGGCGGCGACGGCGGGATGGAGCTGGTGGGGGGCGTTGCTCCTTTTGGCGCTCGTCTATTTCTACGCGCACTATGGGTTTGCGAGTATCACGGCGCATGCGACGGCGATGTACATCCCCTTCCTCGTCGTCGTGCTCGCTGCGGGCGCTCCGGCTCCGCTGGCCGTACATGTGCTCGCATACCTCTCGAATTTGATGGCCGGACTCACGCATTATGGGACGACGCCCGCGCCCATCTATTTCGGTGCCGGATACGTCGCGCAGACGACATGGTGGCGGCTCGGACTGATCGCCTCATGGGTCAATCTGGCCATCTGGCTTGGGATCGGGCCCGCATGGTGGAAGATGCTTGGTTGGTGGTCGTAAGCGGCGTGCGAGCAGGGGGCGGGCTACGCGCGCTCGGATGCGCCAAGAGAGGCGCCTCATCAGCGTGAGCCTCCGTGGAGAGCATTCCGGACCGTTGCTCGATGCGGTGAGGTTTCGATACTTTTTCAAGCGGAGGAGGAGATGGACACGCTCACGCACGGCTTGATCACCCGGCTTTTCGCAAAGGCCCTTGTGCCCGAGCGACGCGATCTCGTCGTGCTCGCGACCCTCTGCAGCGTGCTGCCGGATGTGGACATCTTCTACGGCGCAGGCGATCCGTTGGCCGGGCTGCAGAACCATCGGGGGTTCACACATTCGCTCTTGGGGGCGGCCCTTCTGGGATTCCCATTGGCCGCCCTCACGTATTTTCGTCTCCCCCACGCGCTTCTTGAGCGCGTGCGAGAGCGTTCGCCACTTTCACGTGATGCGGAGAACCGCGTGATGCAGGATGGACCAGCAGGCCTCTCGGAACAGGCGGCCCATGGCTTCTGGGCCTTTTATCTGGCGAGCGTTCTTGGGATCGGTTCGCACATCTTCTTCGATCTGGTGACGTCCTATGGGACGATGATCCTGCAGCCTTTTTCCGATCGGCGATTCAGTCTCGATCTCTGGTTCATCATTGATCCCTACGTGTGGCTGATCCTCAGCGTGCCGTGGCTGCTGCGGCGCGCGCTCGGACCGGAGGGGCTTCGAATTCGACGGGTGGGGTGGGAGTATCGCATCGGTGCGTTGCTCCTTGTGGGGTATATCGGGCTCGCCGCCGGCGTGCAAGTGATGGCGCTTCGGCAGCTGGAGGCGTGGGCGAGCGCGCATGGCGTTTCGGCCACGACGATCGGGGCGATCCCCGTCGCCTTTTCGCCGCTTCATCGCAAGGGCATCGTCATGACCTCCGATCGCGTCTACGACATTCCGGTCTACGTGCCGCGCGCTGCTCTTGGGCCAATCGCCACATATCCTTCGCCGTTTCGCACGGACGATCCGTTCATCGTGCGCGCATGGGAGACACCGTATGGGAAGCGTTATCGGTGGTTCGCACGCTTCCCGCTCGCTGTACGCCTCGATGAGGGCGAGCGGCGGCGCGTCATCCTCTACGACTTGAGGTTCCAGGGACGATTGGAGGACCTGGACGCCGTCGGCCGAGCGATCGCGCACGTGTTCCTCACGCGTTGGCCCCAATTGATGGAACAGAAGCGACAGGCTTTGGAGGTCATCTTCGACGCTCGCGGGCGCGTCGAGCGCGTCACCTTTTTGCACTGAGCGAAACCGATGTCGGAGGAGCGCATACCTCTCTCGATCCCCGGGCATTCGGCGATTGAAGTGCGGGTTCGCCGAGGACGGCCGATCGCGTATAAGATCAAGGTCAAACCGGAGGATTTTCAAGTTACGGAGATCGCTGATCTCACGCCGTCCGAACGCGGACGGTATCGCCTCTATCGGTTGACCAAAGCCGGGTGGAACACGACCGATCTCTTGCGGCGGCTCGCGCGGAGGTTCCGTCTCCCCTACGAGGCGTTCTCCTACGGGGGACGAAAAGATCGTCACGCCCTCACGACACAGTACATCACGATTCGCGATGAGCGCGACCTCTCGCTCGCCGAGCCCGCGTTCTCGCTCCAAGCTTTGGGGTGGACGGATGAGCCGATGACGCCTGAGTTCATTCGGGGCAACGAGTTTCGAATCACGCTGCGGGCGATGCGAGCTGAAGAGGTCGTCCACCTAGAGCGCAATCTTCGCGCCGTGCGAGACCATGGCCTGCCGAACTATTTCGACGAGCAACGCTTCGGCTCCTATGATCGAAAGCGCGGCTTCATCGCCGAGTGGCTCGTGAGGGATCAGTGGGAGGAAGCGCTGCGGATTTATCTCACGCTCTGCTATCCCATGGAGAAGCGAACGGCCAAGGAGCGCAAGCGCTATTTCCTCGAGCATTGGGGGCAGTGGGCGGCGTGTCTGGAGCGAGCGAAGACGGTGACCGAACGCCGCATTTTTCACTTCTTATGGCGACGCGGGGGGGACTACGTGGGAGCCGTCAATCTCATCCCGCGCGAGGAGCTGGCCATGATCCTCTCGGCCTATCAATCCTTCCTCTGGAACGAGATGGTGCGAGAGATCGTGCGGACGTGGGCCTCGCTGGTCCTCGAAGTGCGCGGCGTCGTCACGCGATATGCCTTTTACTTGACCCTCTCTCGTGATGCGCTCGATTACTTGCGGGGAGTAAAACTCCCCACGCCTGGACCGGGCGCGTCGCTCGCCGATCCGTATCTTGAGCACGTGTATCAAACGGTTTTGGAGCGCGCGGGGATCGGTTCAGATCGGGTCTTCGCGCTGAAGAAGCTGCGACGGGCTTATATCAAGGCCGTTCCGCGCGACGTGATCCTGTTCCCGGAGGAGCTGGAGTTGCTCGAGGTGGCGCCGGACGAGCTGTATCCGGGTTACGTGAAAGCAGTGTTGCGCTTCATCCTCCCGCGCGGCGCCTACGGCACGATGGTGCTCAAGCGCCTCACGCTGCGCCTCAAAGACGTGTAGCCGACCGCTTCTGGCCCGACGACCCCTTGCAGTGTGCCCCCACCAATGACTCCATCGCCTTCAGCTCGATGCCCGCCTCACGCGGATAAGGAGGACACCCACTCGGGTGGCGTCGGCGTGCCCCGCAGCTTCTGCCAAAATTCCTGAGCGATCTTCACGCGCTCTTCATGCGTGCGCCCTTGCTCGAGTGCCCGAAATAGCTCGTGCAAGAGCTGCTTGCGCCGCTTCAGCTTCCGATGTCGGCGTTGGCGCAGCTCCTGTGCGCGCGTTCCCGCTCCCATGGCACATCTGCCTCCTTTCCGGTTCGGGAAAGGTCTCGAACGCAAATCTTATAGACGATCTCCCCCACCTTGTCAAAATCCGGAGCGCCCTCGCATCACTCTCTAATGGTCGGTCGTTGGATCGAACTGGGATCGCGCTCCTGCGTGATCGGGGACGCGCGCCACCTTT